>Ga0307492_10000012_pt1 | contig 218430 bp, 210 predicted proteins | sample SI3LmetaG_FD_202365 | JGI IMG/M metagenome (GOLD analysis project Ga0307492, IMG submission 202365) | Sea-ice brine microbial communities from Beaufort Sea near Barrow, Alaska, United States - SI3L | ecosystem: Environmental > Aquatic > Marine > Coastal | place: USA: Alaska | collected... | reverse complement strand
GTGCCCTCAGGCTCGCTTGACTATTTTGTATTGCTCGACGGACCGCCGCTGTCGTCGTGGCGCTGCCGTGAAGAATTTGTCCCATAGTGCCTCCTTCCATCCCAAGGATAAGATTGCACCATCAAATTCCGGGACTAAACACCTAGTCGACAAGGTTTATGCCATTACCAGCAAGGACGGCAAACGCACCGCCAAGACGCTGATATCCGGTCTCTATCGTCCGAATGGTCTCGCGTACCACAACGGCACGCTTTACATTGGCGAACTCTCGAAGATTTCCAAGATCGAGAATGTCGAGGACAAGCTCGACAATCCGCCAAAGCCAACGCTCGTTTACGACGATCTGCCGAAAGACGAGGCGCATGGCTGGAAGTTCATTGGCATCGGTCCTGACAACAAACTTTACATTCCCGTCGGTCAGCCCGGCAACAACGTGTTGCCAAGCGAGAAGCATGCGCAGATTCGCCGCATCAATCTCGATGGCTCGGGTGCAGAGGTTGTTGCACGGGGCGTGCGTAACACCGTCGGTTTCGACTGGAATCCGGCCACCAAGCAACTGTATTTCACCGACAACGGCCGCGATTGGCTGTCCGAGGATATTCCGGAGGACGAGCTTAATCGGGTCACGAAGAACGGAGAGCATTTCGGTTCGCTCCACTGCTATCAGGGCAATTTCACCGATCCGGAATTCGGCTGGGGGCATTCCTGCTCGGAGTTCACCGCGCCCGTAGGCCTGTTGGGTCCACATACGGCCGCGCTCGGCATGCGGTTTTATACCGGAAGCATGTTCCCCAGTGCGTACAAGAACGTCATTCTCGTTGCGCGCCACGGGTCCTGGAACAAGAGTAAGAAGGAGGGCGGTGACGTTGTTGCCGTGAAGCTGAACAAGGACGGCACGGTTAAATCGGTCGAGCCATTCCTGACCGGCTTTATCGAAAACAACAACTACGTTGGCCGCCCGGTGGACGTTCATCAAATGAAGGATGGTTCGCTGCTGGTCTCCGACGACTGGAACGGCGCGGTCTATCGCATCACATACGGCAAGCAGAAAACCGCATCGAGATAATTCACCAACATCAAAAACCGGAAGCGAAAACGCTTCCGGTTCCTTGAACTCGTGCCATTGTTGCCAACGGCGTGGCATTTGCTGAACTGTCCGATGCGCCGTTTGCTGATTTTTATCGCTCTGATCGTTATTTCTGCGGGGGCATCGGCCGAGACGCTTCAGGAGCGCATAGCGCCTTGTCTGGCCTGCCACGGCGAGACGGGGAAGTCAGAGATCGAGAACACGCCGTCGCTCGGTGCGCAGCAGCCGGCTTATGTGCTGATCCAGCTCTACATGTTTCGTGAAAAATTGCGGACCTTCGACATCATGAACGAGATGGCGAAGGATTTAACGGACGATGATCTGCGTACATTCTCCGACTACATCGGAACACTAAAGAAGCCGCTTCCGCCGGACGACGCCGGCGATCCGGCCCGCATTCAGCGAGCGCAGGTACTGGCGCAGCAGCGTCGCTGCAACGCCTGCCACAACACCGACTATGTAGGGCGCGACAACATTCCGCGCATCGCCAATCAGCGCGAGGATTATCTCGTCAAGACCATGCGGGAATACAAAGACAACAGCCGCCACGGCTATGACGCGACCATGGCGGATGTTCTTCAGCCGGTGACCGACGAGCAGATCGTCGATCTCGCTTACTACATCGCGCGCGTGCGATAGGCGCCCGCTGCGGGCCCCTTAGTTTGGCAAGGTAACGTCAACGGTTATCCCGGAATACCAAGCGGCGAGGTCCGCGATATCAGCGTCCGACAGCGGCTTGGCCACGACATTCATGTTTTCTTCCTTACGCTCTTCCGAGCGGAAGGCCTTGAGCTGCTTTTCCAGATACATCGCAGGCGAACCCGCAATGTTGGGCGCGATCGGGATTTTCGCGATGCCGTCGATGCCGTGACAGGCGGAGCACATTTGCGCCTTCTTGCGTCCGGCCTTGGCATCGCCGGCTGCCTGTGCAGCACCGGCCATGCTGTTCAGTGTCAGTAGGACCAGCAGGCCAGCCAGATATCGTGCAACACGTTTGTTTTGTTCTGATCGCATGAACTTCTTTTCTTGTTGTTAGCTAGCGCGCTGCCGTGAACCGGGAGTTCTGGTCCACGGCAGATGAATGGCGAACGCCAGCTTACTTGCCGTCGTAAGTAATGCGATACAGCGCGCCGGCGAGATCGTCGGATACCAGCATCGAGCCGTCACGAAGCGTCGCGACGTCCACCGGGCGTCCGGTGTATTCGCCGTCTGACGTTAGCCAGCCCGAGGCAAAGACCTCGGTCTTGTCCGCGCTGCCGTCGGGCTTGAGCGAGGTAAACATCACCCGCGCGCCAACAGGTTCGGTGCGATTCCACGATCCGTGCTGCGCCGAGAAAATGCCGCCGCGATATTTGGCGGGGAATGACTTGCCGTTATAGAACGTCATGCCGAGGTCGGCTGCGTGAGCGTCCATCTCCACTTCTGGATAGACCACGTTGGCTGGCGGCGTATCGGCTTTGTATTCGACGGTACGGGCCTTGCCGCCGCCGAAATAGGGGAAGCCGAAGTTCTGCCCGGACTGAGTGATGCGATTTAGCTCACCTGGGGGAATGTTGTCGCCCATTCCGTCGACCTGATTATCCGTAAACCAGAGCTGGTTGTTCTTCGGATTGAAATCCATGCCGACGGAGTTACGGATTCCTGTGGCATAGACCTCGCGGTTCTTGCCGTCCTGGTCCATGCGGATGATGCCACCAATGCCGTGCTTGTTGAAACCGTCCATTTTATCCTTCGCCGGCACGTTGAATGGCTGTCCGAGCGAGATGTAGATCTTGTTGTCAGCGCCGACGCGGCAAACCCGCGCGGTGTGGTTGAAGCTCTCATCCTCCTTTGGGATCAACTCGCCTTGCGGGACGACAACGGCCACGGCGATGTCGGGGCTTTCATAGAAGAACTCGGCTGCCGGGAAATTCAGAACACGATTCTGCTCGGCAACAAACAGGAATCCATCCTTCGAGAAGCAGACGCCATTCGGAATAGTGAAGCTAACCGAGGGGGCGAATTCCTTCACTTCCTCGGCGAACCCGGCTTTGCCGCGATCGGTCACCGCATAGACCTTGCTCTTGCGCGTGCCGACGAATGTCACGACGCCTTGCGGACCGACGGCGATATGCCGGGCATCGGGAACCAGCGCGTAAAGACTGATCTTGAAGCCGGGCGGCAGCTTGATCTTGGCCAGATTTGCCTTGATCGCATCGACCTTGCGGCCGGTTTGCGGGACGGTTGGTATCTCAGTAACGCCTGTTTTCTGAAAATTGCCGAGCTTGTCGAGGTTGTTGTTTGGTGACTGAGCCGACGCCGAAATCGCCGAGGCGCAAAGAAACGCCGCGGCGGCAACCGAATTCAGAGCATAATGTTTGAAAGCGTAAAACATGATTTTGTCCTCCCGGTAGGGTGTCATTTTTGGCGTTTTACGAGGCGAGAGCCTATCGCAGGTTTGCGCCGACGCAAGACGATCCGCGCGCAAATCATTCTGGCGGCGCAACATGAAAGATTCCATCGCGTGATTGTGATTTGCGATTGCAACACCGCGCGACGCCTGCGTCCTTGCATGGTGGGGCAAACAAAAAGGCCGCCCGGTATCGGGCGGCCTTCCATTTGTGCTTAGTTGTAATGAAATTAGCGGGCCTTCAGGAACTCCGCGACATTCAGCAACACGAATTCGTTGTCGTCAGCCTTGTTGGGCTCACGGCTCGTGGAGAACGGCAGGTTGTTGTCGTTGCCGACGATGATGTGCGTTTGATCGACGATATCGACGTTCTCGATGGTCCAGAACGGGAAGGTGAGGACGCCGTCGTTCAGCGGCTTGCGCGCCTTCTTGTCAGGATCCGCGATTTTCATCAGGTCGATATAGCCGATCTTGCGAACCGGGCCGTTGGCATTGGCGTCGGTCATTTCGATCTTGTAGACGCGCTTGAACTTGGCGAGATCGTGGAAGCAGTCAGGCTTCTTCGGGCCTTCGCAAGCCTTGTCAGCGGTGCCTTCGCCGTTGTCGCGCTCGATCACCATCGCGGTGGTCGCATCGATCATATTGAAATCGCCGATCGCGAGGCCGTTGCTATCGAGAACATACTTCCAGTGACGGCCGGTCCACTTGCCCGCGCCGACATCGAATTCGAGAATACGCAGATATTCCTTGCCGTCGGCGGTCTTTTCCCAATCCTTTTTCTCGGCGTCCCAAGCCGGACCTTCGAGCAAAGGATAAAGGAATTTGCCGTCCGGCGACGCGGCCATGCCCTCGTAACCCTTCGAGCGGCGGATGTTGAATGCAACCGGCGTGGTCGGCGTCGCCGGCGACGTGATGGCGTAGTGATCCGGTGAGCGGGCAGGCTTGCCGTCGATTTCCGTCTCGAACACGGCTTCGACCTTGCCAGTGCGGTCGGCGCGGATCAGGTAGGGACCGAATTCGTCACCGATCCAGATCTTGTCGCCGATCGGCTGGAAGCTCTCGGTATCGAAGTCCGAGCCGGTCAGGTAACGCGTTTCGGTGCCTTCATTCGCGATACGGAACGGGACTTTCTTGTCCGGGTCCCGCAGGAAGACGGTGGAGACGCGCTCGACGGTCCCCTTGGTCCAGTCGATGCGGTAGTTGTTGAGGAAGAGCATCGAGTCCGGCGAATTCGCCTTGCTGCCGAAACCGTTATCGCTCAGCACCCAGAAGGTGCCGTCAGCGGCTTTCTTGATGCCGGAGTGGCCCTGCAACGGCTGACCCTTGAACGGCACCTTGACGCCGGTCGGGCGGTCGAAGGACTTACCCTCGACGGTGCCAACTGCATCAACGCGGACACCGGTGGTGAACTTGCCGGAAACCTTCAGGTCCGCGGGGGCATCCGCGGGGGCTTCGATAAACGACTCGGCGGGCATTACGGCGTGGCCGGCGAGTGTCGCGGGGAAGGCCTGACCGGCCGTTTGAGCCGATGCAAAACCGGGCAGAGCGGTCAGTGCAAGCAACGACAATGTGGCAATGCGCATAGAATCCTCCTTCAAGACATGCGCTGCTTGTCGGAGTTCTATGTGTCAGTGCCGTTACATGGCCGTGACGCTTCGGTGACGATGCACGTCTTTCCCGTGCCGTATTGTCGCGGAGTTCACCCTGGACTTTTTTTGCTGCTGGCTGGCGCGGCCGTTTGGAAAGTCGAAACCAGATCGGCGACCTGCTCCGGCGTTAATGCACGCGGATTCATGCCGCGCAGTATCAGATAGAGCTTTGCGGTCTCTTCGAGTTCTTCCATGGCGAACACGGCGGCTTCCAGCGTATCGCCGGCGACCACCGGTCCGTGATTGGACAGCATCACGCACGAATACTTGCCGGCAAGACCCCGGATCGCGTCGGCGACTGCCGCGTCGCCGGGGCGGTAATAGGGCAACAGCGCCGTCGCGCCGCAGCGCATCACATAATAGGGCGTCAGCGGCGGTAACGCCGCCTGCGGATCGATATCGGGCAGCATGGATACGGCAACGCAGTGAGCGCAATGAAGATGGACGACAGCGCGCGCGTTGTGCCGCGTCTCGTAGAGGGCTGCGTGCAAGGGAATTTCCTTGGTGGGCGCGTCGCCCGACAACAGGCGTCCCGATCCATTCAGCCGCGAGATGCGGGCCGGATCCAGAAACCCGAGCGACGCATTGGTCGGCGTCACCAGCCAGCCCCCGTCGTCAAGGCGGACGCTGATGTTTCCTGACGATCCCGGGGTCAGACCCCGCTCAAACAGCGAGCGGCCGAACCGGCAAATCTGATCCCGAAGCTGTGTTTCTGTCATTGTGGGGCCCTCAAGTCGCCTTTTCTCACGGTTTTCGAGATGGCTCAAACGCCATTTTGGATGTGCCGCGGGGCCGTGCTACCAAGCCCGTAACCGTTCGACACCAATGTACGAACAAGCAAAAATAGGGAGAGATATGTCCGAAAAAGTGGGACGCGTTGGGGTCATCGGTCTCGGTTCGATGGGCCTTGGCATGGCGCTGTCGCTCAGGCGGGCCGGCTTCGATGTCGCGGGCTGTGATGTTGCGCCGGAAACAGTTGCGCGCCTCGTCGCGGAGGGTGGCAGGGGGGCGACGTCGCCAGCCGAAGTCGCGCAAGATGCCGATGCGGTCGTCAGTGTCGTCGTGAACGCAGCGCAGACCGAGGCCATCCTGTTCGGTGCGCAGGGTGTCGCGGAAACCTTGCCGAAAGGCGCGGTCTTTATATCGTCTGCGACGATGGATCCGGATGTCGCGCGGCGCCTGGCGAAACAGCTCGAAGAAACCGGACGGCACTATCTCGACGCACCGATCAGCGGCGGCGCGCAGCGCGCCGCGCAAGGCGAACTGACCATCCTTGCCTCCGGCAGCAAGGCCGCATTCGCCAAGGCAAGGACGGCGCTCGATGCGATGTCCGCGAAGCTCTACGAACTCGGAGACGAGCCCGGGCAGGGCGCGGCGTTCAAGATGATCAATCAGCTTCTGGCAGGCGTGCACATCGCAGCGGCCAGTGAGGCGATTGCTTTTGCGGCGAAACAGGGACTCGACATCGCGAAGGTCTACGAGGTCATCACGGCGTCCGCCGGGAATTCATGGATGTTCGAGAACCGTATGCCCCACGTGCTGGACGGCGACTACACGCCGCGCAGCGCTGTCGATATCTTCGTCAAGGATCTCGGCATCATTCAGGATATGGCACGAACCGCGAAATTCCCGGTGCCGGTATCGGCCGCTGCATTGCAGATGTTTCTGATGACATCGGCAGCGGGCATGGGCCGCGACGATGACGCGTCGGTGGCGCGGATGTATGCGCGTGTGACCGGAACGAAATTGCCAGGTGAATAAACCAAAGTTGCAACAACAAGAAACGGAACGATCGAATGCCTCGTTTTGCCGCAAATCTCAGCATGATGTTCAACGAAGTACCGTTTCTCGACCGCTTCGACGCTGCGGCGAAAGCGGGCTTTTCAGCGGTTGAATTCCTCTTTCCCTATGAGCATTCGCCTGACGAAGTCGGCGAACGGCTTCACAGCAATGGCCTGACGCAAGCGCTGTTCAATCTGTTTCCGGGCGACTGGAGCAAAGGCGAGCGCGGCTTTGCGGCATTGCCGGATCGCTTTGCTGACGTGCAGAACAGCGTCCAGCAGGCGCTGCCTTATGCCGCCGCCACCGGCGTCAAGCGGCTGCATCTGATGGCAGGCATTGCCGATCGCCGCGATTCGAAAGCAGTCGACGCGTTTCGCCGGTCCGTGGCCTGGACCGCCGAGGCGCTGGGCAGGGAAAACATCGATCTCATGCTGGAGCCGATCAATCCCCGCGATGTACCTGGGTATTTCCTGAACGATTTCGATTTCGCTGCGGATGTGATCAACGACTTGAAAATGCCCAACCTGAAATTGCAGTTCGATATCTATCATCGGCAAATTGTCCATGGCGACGTCACGGTGGCGCTGCGGCAGATGATGCCGATGATCGGTCATATCCAGATCGCGAGTGTTCCGTCGCGCAACGAACCGGGAAGCGAGGAGCTTAACTTTCCGTTCCTGTTCGATGAACTCGACCGGTTGGGATATGGCGGCTTCGTCGGCTGCGAATACCGGCCCAAAGGAAATACGGTCGAAGGTCTCGGCTGGTTCGCGCCCTTCGCTGCGAAGACCGGAGCGCGCGCGTGACACTGGCTTTGGGCTGTATCGCGGACGACTACACCGGCGCGTCCGATCTCGCCAACACATTGACACGCTGCGGGCTGCGGACGGTACAGACCATCGGTGTTCCCGACGATGCGCTGGCGCTGCCCGATGTCGATGCCGTGGTGGTGTCGCTAAAAAGCCGCTCCATCGAAGCGTCTCAGGCAGTCTCGCGCTCTCGCGAGGCGGATAAGTGGCTGCGGGCGCGGGGCGCCTCGCATGTGCTGTTCAAGATCTGTTCGACATTCGATTCCACTGACGCGGGCAACATCGGGCCAGTGATGGACGCGCTGCGTGCCGATTCCGGCGATGCCATCGTACTGGTGACGCCCGCGTTTCCCGGAACGGGACGCACGGTCTATCAGGGCAACCTGTTTGTGGGCAGTGTGCCGCTGAACGAAAGCCCGCTGAAGGATCATCCGCTCAATCCGATGCACGATTCCAATTTGGTGCGGGTGCTTGCGCGGCAGAGTAAATCCAGAGTCGGTCTGGTTGATCTTGCGGCCGTCTCAAAGGACGCTGAAGCGATCCGCGCTCGCCTCCATGAATTGGCGGCGCAGGGCATCAACGCCGCGATCATCGATGCGGTATTCGATCCCGAACTAGAGATGATAGGACAGGTCGCGCTCGATCATCGCTTGTCCGTTGGCGCATCGGGAATGGGGCTTGGGCTCGCGCGGGGGCTGGTGGCATCGGGCCGGGTGAGCGAGGCGTCAGCCGTGGCCAACGAAAAGCCGATCGGCGGCCCCGTGGCGTGTCTCGCCGGGAGCTGTTCGCAGGCGACACTGGCGCAGATCGCGCATGCCGAGAAATCAATGCCGGTGCTGCGGCTTGATCCCGAAAAGATCGTGGCCGGACCGTCCGAGGTTCAGCGCGCGCTCGACTGGTCGCGCGAGCATCTCGGCAAGGGGCCGGTCCTGATCGCGAGCAGTTCGACGCCGGATCAGGTCTCTGCGCTGCAAGCCAGGCACGGACGCGACGTTGCCGGTCACGCCATCGAGCAAGCGATGGCGGCGATCAGTGAAGGTCTGGTTGCTGCCGGCGTGAGGCGACTTGTGATTGCCGGGGGCGAAACCTCGGGCGCCGTAGTCGATCGCCTCGGCATCCCGGCGTTCCTGGTGGGTCCGGAGATCGCTGCGGGCGTGCCGGTTCTCCGCTGCGTGGGTTGGACCAAGGGCGAGGCGGTGACGGCGCTGAAATCCGGTAATTTCGGCGGCCCGGATTTCTTCAACGACGCCATCCGCCTGATGCCGTGATTCAAGCTTCCTTGTAGCCGTATTCGAGGTTGTTGCCGGTCGCGCCGTAGTACTTGAACGGCAAGAACTTGCCGGTCATCACGAACTTGACGCGGTCCCCCTTCGGGTTCGCCACGCGCTCCATTGTAAAATCGAAATCGATGGCCGACATGATGCCGTCGCCGAATTCCTCCTCGATCAGCGCCTTCCAGGCCGGTCCATTCACCATCACCATTTCATAGAAGCGATAGATCAGGGGATCGGTCGGCGGCATCGATGTGCCGTCGCCACGCATGGGAATTTCGTTGATCATCGCAGTCTCGGCCTTGGAAAGGCCGAACAGCTTTGCGGCATTCTCTGCCTGCGGTTTGGTAAGCTTCATTTGTCCGAGAATAGCGCCGACGATCAGCGCGTCGGAGTGGCCGCCGATCTGCTCGCAGATGTGCTTCCAGGTCCATCCGTTCTCGCGCTTGATATCGAGGAGCTTTTCGGTGAGGTCGGATCGCTTCATTTCTGTTCTCCAGTTTTTATGACCGTCAAGCCGCGCTGGTCTGGCCGGCTATAGGTGTGTTCGTGGTGACGATTGCCGGCTCGGCGAAGCCGGGACGAACCACAGGCACGTTGCGGGGATCATGATCCTTGGTTGTCTCTGCGAAGGTCTTGCTGCGAGTGACCAGGAAATCGACGATGTGGTTGCGCAATGCGTAGTAGTGAGGATGCCGGTGAAGATCGATACGGCCGCGATCCTTCGGCAGCGGGTTTTCCAGAACCTCCGCGAGCACTGCGCCGGGGCCGTTGGTCATCAGGAAAATCTTGTCGGCGAGATAGATCGCTTCATCCACGTCATGGGTGATCATGAAGGCGGTCTGGCCGGTCTCCAGACAAATGCGGCGAACCTCATCCTGCAACGTTCCACGCGTCAGCGCGTCGAGCGCGGAGAATGGCTCATCCATCAGCATGATCTTCGGCGTGATCGAGAGCGCACGCGCAATGCCGACGCGCTGTTTCATGCCGCCGGACAACTCCGAGGGCCGTTTGTGTTCGGAGCCGGTGAGACCGACGATATCGATGAACTTCTGGGCGTGGGCACGGACGCGCGCCTTGTCCCACTTGCGCCATTTCGAGGAGACGGCATAGGCGACGTTGCCCATCACCGTGCGCCATGGAAGCAAGGCATGGCTCTGGAAAATCACAGCGCGATCGAGGCTGGTGCCTTCGATGGCCTGACCGTCAACGATGACCGTGCCTTCAGATGGCTCGTCGAGCCCGGCGAGGATGTTGAGAACGGTGGTCTTGCCGCAGCCGGAATGGCCGATCACGCAGCCGAACTCTCCGCGCGGCATCGACAGCCAGAGGTCCTCGAAGATCGTCGTCTTCCCGCCATCCGGTGCCGGATAGTGCTTGGAGATGCCTTCGATTGAGATGAATTTCTCGATCATCGCGTCACTCCGGGAACGTGACCATGCGCGTGAACCGCGCAAGGATCTGGTCGAACATCATTCCAACCAGACCGATGACCAGAATGGCGATGATGACGTTGGTGATCGACAGGTTGTTCCACTCGTTCCAGACGAAGTAGCCGATGCCTGTTCCGCCAACCAGCATTTCCGCAGCGACGATGACGAGCCACGCAATGCCGATGGAAATGCGCATGCCCGTCAGGATGGTCGGCGCGGCCGCCGGCAAGATCACCGTGAAGGCGCGGCGCATCGATCCGACCTCAAGCGTGCGGGCGACGTTGATCCATTCCTTGCGCACTGCGGAGACGCCGAACGCGGTGTTGATCAGCATCGGCCAGATCGCACAGATAAAGATCACGAAGATTGCGGAGGTGTTGGAGTCCTTGATGGTGTAGAGCGCCAGCGGCATCCAGGCGAGCGGAGAGATCGGTTTCAGAACCTGGATGAAGGGATCAAGCGCCTTGCTGATCAGCGGCGACATGCCGATGAGGAATCCGAGCGGGATCGCGATAATCACGGCAAGGAAGTAACCGAGCAGCACGCGTGCGATCGAATAGCTAAGCTGGATGCCGAGGCCTTTGTCGTTCGGGCCGTTGTCGTAGAACGGGCTTTTGATGTGCTGCCAGAGCTTGGCACCGACATCAAGCGGTCCCGGCATTGCCGATTTGCCCTGGGTGGCCGTCGCGCCCATCAGCTTTGCGTATTCCGGACTCATGGTGGCGACCGACCCGCTGCCACGCGTGGCAAGATGCCACGCGCCGATGAAGGCGAGGAAGATCGCAATCGACAGCACGGCCGCGCGAAATCTCAGCGAAGAGGTCATGCTCAGCTTGCCTTGCTGATCTTGAAGCTCTTGAGATAGTCCTCAGGCTTTGCCGGATCGAAAGGCTTGCCCATCACGCTGAACGATTTCGTGGTTGTTGTCGGAGGCGTGAGGCCGACTTCCTTCATGAGCTTCGCCGTGTCGGTGGCGAGATAGACCTGGCTCGCGATACCGGCGTAGTCGATATCGCCCTTGATCTGTCCCCAACGCTTCATCTGGGTCATGATCCAGACTGCAAACGACTGCCAGGGGAATGGATCGAAATCGACGCGGTTCGGTTGCGTGACAATGTTGCCGAGTCCGTCGGCAAAGGTGCCGGTGAGAATCTGCTCGAGCACGATCGGCGGCTGGTTGAGATAGTTCGCCGGCGCGATTGCTTCCGCAATCTGTTTGCGGTTCTCGGCCTTGTGCGCGAACGCCGTCGCATCGATGATCGATTTCAGCAATGCCGCATAGGTGTTCGGCATCGTGGTGACGAATTCCTTGGAGGCCGCGAACGCGCAGCACGGATGGCCTTCCCAGATATCCTTTGTCAGAATGTGGATGAAGCCGACGCCGTCATAGACCGCGCGCTGGTTCATCGGGTCGGGGCCGAGGAAGCCGTCGATGTTGTCGGCGCGCAGGTTCGCAACCATTTCCGGCGGCGGCACTGCGCGGATCTGGACATCGGTGTCGGGATCGATGCCGTGTTCCGCAAGGTAATAGCGCAGCAGGTAGTTGTGCATCGAGTAGTCGAACGGCACCGCGAACTTGAAGCCCTTCCAGTCCTTCGGGTTGCGCTTGTCCTTGTGCTTGATGGCGAGGGTTATGGCCTGACCGTTGATGTTCTCGACGGCGGGCATGGTGTAGGGAATTGGATTGGAGCCGGCGCCCATTGAAATCGCGATCGGCATCGGCGAGAGCATGTGCGCCGCGTCATATTCCTTGTTGATGGTCTTGTCGCGGATCACGGCCCAGCCGGCGGTCTTGATCACTTCGACATTGAGACCCTGCTTCTCGTAGAAGCCCATCGGCTTCGCCATGATGATGGGCGTGGCGCATGTGATCGGGATGAACCCGACCTTGAGATCTTTTTTTTCCAGCGGTGCGCCCTGCGCAAACACTTCGGTGGCGGTCTTCAAGGGGAAGAACTGTGAGACGGCGGCGACGGCTGTTGCCGCGCCGACCGACTTCAGAAATGTGCGGCGCGCGGCATCCTGAGGAAACATCGCGCGCATGACGGCGGAGGCGACAACGCCTTCGTAGCGCCGCTCGTCGCTTTGTGGGGTCTCGGCCTGGAGCTGGAGCGCGGCTTCGTGCTCGGCTTCGCTCGTGTGCCGGCCGCAAGCGCAGCCGAAAGAGGAGAGGCGGCGGTTCGGATCGAACGGATTGTCGAAGGTGGACATGAAACCTCCTGCATGGGCGTTTCAATCCACTACGCAAACCGCGTGCCACTGCCGTTTTGCGCGGTTTATCGATGTGTCTGCGCCGCAGCGGTAATATTGTCGGCTACGAAATTTCGTGATATACGATTATTCGTAAGTCGATTACGATATTTCGTAGTGAGGGGTCATGGACGTTTCCCTGTCGCCGGGACCGGAAAGGGGCCTCGATCTCTGGGGCACCGCGTTCGATTTTGCGGCGGAGCCGATGATGTTGCTGGATCCCCACGGCGACCGCATCGTCGAAGCCAATCCTGCGGTGTGCACGCTGCTCGGATACGACCGCGCGCTGCTCCGGCAGATGAAGATCAGCGCCTTGCATGCCGGCCAGGTGCCTGCGCTGATTGTTTTCACTCAGGCGATTTTTGACAGGGGCTCGTTCTGGACCACGTCGCTGACGCCGCGTCATGCTGCGGGCAACAAGCTGCGGCTGGAGTATACCGGGTCGCTGATCCCGCAGGAGGGTACACCGCTGGTGCTGCTGGCGATGAACGATCTCGAACAGCGTCGCCGGCGTTTCGTCGATGCGACGGCGGAAGATCATATGCGTGGCGGTATCGCGGCCTGGCAGCGCGTCGAGCGCGTCTTCCGGGACATCGAGCGCGAGAACCAGTTGATCCTGCGCGCGGCGGGCGAAGGCATCTATGGCGTCAATGCAGAGGGCAAGACCACATTCGTCAATCCGGTGGCCGAGCGTCTTCTCGGCTGGTCGGCGGAGGAACTGGTCGGCACCGACATTCACTCGACGGTGCATCATACCCATCACGACGGCCGGCATTATCCGCATGAGGATTGTCCCATCTATGCCGCGTTCCGCGACGGCGCGGTGCATCAGGTCGATGATGAAGTTTTCTGGCGCAAGGACGGCACGCCGGTATGGGTCGAGTACACATCCACACCGATCCGCGATCGTGGCGTGGTGGTCGGCGCAGTGATCGTGTTCCGCGACGTCAGCCAGCGCCGCGAGGCCGATGATAAGCTTCGTGCGGCACTCGCCGAAGTCGACCAGTTGCGCGAGCGTCTTGAGCAGGAAAACGCCTATTTACAGGAGGAAATCCGCACGGAGACCAATCCGCGAGGCATCATCGGCCGCACGGCGGCGGTACAGAAGACGCTGCGACAGGTGAGCCTTGTTGCGCCGACCGACGCCACCGTGATGATCACCGGCGAATCCGGCACCGGCAAGGAATTGATCGCGCGTGCCATTCACGAGGCGAGCCAGCGCAGCGACCGTCCGCTGATCCGCGTCAACTGTGCGGCGATCCCGCGTGAACTGTTCGAGAGCGAATTCTTCGGCCACGTTCGCGGCGCATTTACCGGCGCATTGCGTGACCGTGTCGGACGGTTTGAACTCGCCGATGGCGGAACACTGTTTCTGGATGAAGTCGGTGAAATTCCGCTGGAACTCCAGGGCAAGCTGCTGCGCGTCTTGCAGGAGGGGCATTTCGAGCGCGTCGGCGAGGAACGCACGCGTGCGGTCAACGTCCGTGTTATCGCCGCGACCAATCGCGAACTGAAACAGGAAGTGAAGCAGGGGCGCTTTCGCGAAGACCTCTATTTCCGGCTCAACGTGTTTCCAGTTGAGACCGTGCCGCTGCGCGATCGTCGCGAGGACATTCCATTGCTTGCGCAGCACTTCCTAAGCAGCGAAAGCAAATCGTTTAAGTCCGACTTGCGATTGTCGGAAGGCGATGTGCGCCGCCTGATGCAATACGATTGGCCGGGCAACGTTCGCGAGTTGCAGAACGTGATCGAACGCGCAGCCATTTTGGCCCAGAATGGCCGGCTGCGGATCGATCTGCCGATTCAGCAAACCGGAACCGAGCTTCCCGCAGCGTCGCGCCGTCCCAAGAATGGCGCGCCGCAAGTCATCATGACGGACGATGAGATGCGGGAGCATGAACGCAACAATATCCTGGCCGCGCTGAAGGCATCCGGCGGCAAGGTTTTTGGCAAGGATGGCGCGGCGGAACTGCTCGCGATCAAGCCGACCACTCTGGCGTCGCGCATCAAATCGCTCGGCATTTCGGCACGAAACCTCGATTCGCCAATACGTTAGGCAGTCCTTGCCCGTTGTTAGCGCTTGATAGAGGCTTAGTCCGGTGTTCTGCTTAAAAAAACAAGCCATCGAGGTTGTTGCGCAGTGTCCATCGCCGTCGCCCTGCATCACGTCACACATTATAGGTACGACCAGCCGGTCAGCCTCGGGCCGCAGGTCATCCGGTTGCGGCCCGCGCCACACTCCCGTACGCGCGTATCCAGCTATTCGCTGAAGGTTCTGCCTGAGAAGCACTTCGTCAACTGGCAGCAGGATCCGCAAGGGAATTGGCTCGCGCGCTTCGTGTTTCCCGAACCGACGCTCGAATTCAAGATCGAGGTAGATTTCATCGCCGATATGGCGGTGGTCAATCCGTTCGACTTTTTCGTCGAGCCGTACGCAGAAACATTTCCGTTTCAATATCCGACTGATCTCGCCGACGAACTCGCGCCGTATCTGAAGACCGAGCCGGTCACGCCGCTGCTCGCGGAATATCTCGCAGGCATTCCGCGCGAACCGACCAACACCGTGAACTTCCTCGTCGACCTCAACGCAAAGCTGCGCGACAGGGTCAGTTACGTCATCCGCATGGAGCCAGGGATTCAGGCACCCGAAGAGACGTTGCGGAGCGGTGCGGGGTCTTGCCGCGACTCTGCGTGGCTTTTGATTCAGGCGCTGCGCCATCTTGGTTTAGCGGCGCGCTTTGTCTCCGGCTATCTCATTCAGTTGCGTCCCGACATCGACCCATTGCAAGGGCCTCGCGAAGTGGAGGCTGACTTCACCGATCTTCATGCGTGGGCGGAGGTTTATCTGCCTGGTGCCGGATGGATCGGCTTCGATGTGACGTCGGGCATGCTGACAGGCGAGGGGCACATTCCTGTCGCCGCCTCGCCGCACTACCGGACGGCCGCGCCGATCAGCGGCAATGTCAGCTCGGCGAACGTCGAATTCGGTTTCGAGATGAAGGTGACGCGCGTCAACGAAGCGCCGCGCATCACCAAGCCGTTCTCGGACGACTCGTGGCGGCGTCTCGATGCACTGGGCGAAAAGGTGGATGGCGATCTCGCGGCCGGTGACGTCCGGCTGACGATGGGCGGCGAGCCGACATTCGTCTCGATGGACGATCTGGAATCCGCCGAGTGGAACATTGCCGCAGTCGGTCCCACCAAGCGCGGTATTGCCGACGATCTCATCCGCCGTTTACGGACGCGCTTTGCGCCAGGCGGCCTGCTGCATTACGGGCAGGGCAAATGGTATCCCGGCGAAAGCCTGCCGCGTTGGGCTTTTGGTCTGTACTGGCGCAAGGATGGCGTGCCGATCTGGCGCAATCCCGATTTGATCGCGCCAATGGAAGGGCCACGCTCCGCGAAGATCGAGCAGGCGGAAAAATTCGCCGCGGGCATTGCCGAAAAGCTCGGCGTCGATGCAGACAATGTGCTGCCGGCCTATGAGGATCAGGCGCACTGGTTGCTGAAGGAGAACAGCCTTCCCGGCAATGTCGATCCGAGCGATTCGAAACTTGCCGATCCCGAGGAACGCTCTCGCATGGCGCAGGTGTTCCAGCAGGGGCTGAACGTGCCGCGCGGCTTCGTGCTGCCGGTGCAGCGCTGGAACGCGAAGGCCGCCAGCCGCTGGCGCAGCGAGAAATGGAATCTGCGGCGCGGAAACCTGTTCCTGATGCCCGGCGATTCACCGCTGGGTCTGCGGCTGCCGATGAATTCGCTGCAATGGATTCCGCCGGAGGATTATCCCTACATTGTCGAGCAGGACCCGACAGAAGAACGCGAAGCGTTGCCGGTGTTCGACGCCACAGCGGCGCCATCCGAGCCGGCCGCTCAGCCGCCTGTGTTCGACGGCGGAACGCTGGCGGATGGTGGACCACGCCAGTTCATTCAGGAGCAGCAGGCCGGCGGAAAGGGCGGTGTCCGCACCGCGCTGTCCATTGAGATCCGCGACGGCATTCTCTGTGCGTTCATGCCGCCGGTGGAGAAGCTCGAGGACTATCTCGAACTGGTTGCGGTAGTGGAAGCGACCGCCGAGGACATGAAGCTTCAGGTTCACGTCGAAGGTTACGCCCCGCCTTACGATCCGCGTGTCGAGGTTATCAAGGTCACCCCCGATCCCGGCGTGATCGAGATCAACATTCACCCGGCGAAGAACTGGCGCGAAATCGTCGAAACGACCATCACCCTTTATCAGGAGGCGGCGCATGTTCGCCTCGGTGCGAACCGTTTCCTGATCGACGGCCGCCACACCGGCACCGGCGGCGGCAACCACGTCGTTGTCGGTGGCGGCACGCCTGCGGACTCGCCGTTCTTGCGACGGCCCGATCTGCTCAAGAGCGTGGTGCTGTATTGGCAACGCCATCCGTCGCTGTCCTATCTGTTTTCCGGCATGTTCATCGGCCCGACCAGTCAGGCTCCGCGTATCGATGAAGCCCGGCATGACGCGCTGTATGAGTTGGAAATCGCAATTTCGAAAATTCCGCCGAAGGGTGAGAAGGTGCCGCTATGGCTGGTCGATCGCACGTTCCGGCATTTGCTGGTGGACATTACCGGCAACACCCATCGCGCGGAAATCTGCATCGACAAACTTTATTCGCCGGACAGCCCGACGGGCCGTCTCGGTCTCGTCGAATTCCGCGCGCTGGAGATGCCGCCTGATGCGCGCATGAGTCTCGCGCAGCAACTTGTGATCCGCGCTTTGATCGCGAAATTCTGGCGTGATCCGCAGGATGGCCGTTTCGTGCGCTGGGGCACGACGTTGCACGATCGCTTCATGTTGCCGCATTTTCTCTGGGAAGATTTCAGGAGCGCGCTCTCGGACCTGAAGGAGGCGGGCTACGATTTCGAGCCGGAGTGGTTCGAGGCGCAACTTGAGTTTCGTTTTCCGGTCTTCGGCAGCGTCCAGCATGGCGGCGTGACGCTTGAGCTGCGTCAGGCTCTGGAGCCTTGGCATGTGCTCGGCGAGGAAAGCTCCGGCGGCGGCACGGTGCGTTATGTCGACTCGTCCGTTGAGCGATTGCAGGTTAAGGTCAATGGCTTCATCGAAGGACGGCATGTGATCACCTGCAATGGCCGCCGGTTGCCGATGACGAATACCGAACGCGCAGGCGAGGCTGTCGCCGGCGTGCGCTTCAAGGCATGGCAACCGTCGTCGGGCCTTCACCCGACGATCCCGGTTCACGCGCCCCTGACTTTTGACATTCTCGATACATGGAATGGCCGCTCGCTGGGCGGCTGCGTCTATCATGTCGCCCATCCGGGGGGGCGGAGTTACGACACCAAGCCGGTCAACAGCTACGAGGCCGAGGCGAGGCGGCTTGCCCGCTTTCAGGACCACGGGCATACGCCAGGCCCGATAACTGTACCTTCCGAGGAACGAACCCTCGAATTTCCCCTGACTCTGGACCTCCGGACGCCGCTCCCGCATTGAGGCCGCCGCCATAATCGGCGAAGTTGTCGCGAAGAGCAGAAAGCGAGTCGGATGGCGGACACGGACAGCGGAGAAAAGGCACCGCGAGCAGCGCAGCGCGATCTTCTGGATTGCACCCGCGGCTATGCGCCGTTGCCCGGAATCCCGGACGAATTTCTCGGCGCAGAGGGCCAGCCCCGCGAGGTATGGACCCGGTTTTTCGACGCGTTCTCCACGCTCTCGCCGGGCGAGATCGAACGCCGTTTTGCGTCCGCCGATCAGCATATGCGCGACGCCGGCGTCACGTATCGCGCCCCGGGCGAGGCCGCGGACCGTTCGTGGCCGCTCAGCCATCTGCCGCTGCTGATCGACGAGCTCGAATGGAAGCAGATTTCGGAAGGCGTCGCCCAGCGCGCGGAGCTTTTCGAACAGATCCTGCGCGATTTGTATGGCGAAGGCAGGCTGATTGCGGAGGGGGCACTGCCCGCAGCGGCCGTCGCCGGCAGCGCGGAATATCTGCGCTCGGTTTGCGGCGTGACGCCGCCTGGCGGGCAGTATCTCAATCTCTATGCCGCCGATATCGGCCGTGGACCCGACGGGCGCTGGTGGGTGTTGAATGATCGTACACAGGCGCCGTCCGGTGCAGGCTACGCACTCGAAAACCGGCTGGTGCTGTCGCGCGCACTGACGAACCTCTACACGTCGATGAATGTCGAACGTGTCGCGCCGTTCTTTGAGGCGTTCCGCGATAGCCTGCGGGCGATTGCAGATCGCGACGAACCGCGCATCGGTCTGCTGACGCCGGGCAATTCCAGTGAAACCTATTCCGAACACGCCACGCTGGCGCGCTATCTCGGGTTTCTGCTGGTGGAGGGTGACGATCTCGCGGTGAGCGAGGATCGGCTGCACGTCCGTACTGTTGCCGGCCTGAAGCGCCTCGACGTGTTGCTCCGGCGTGTCGACTCGAACTTCCTCGATCCCCTCGAACTCGACGCGCGTTCCATGCTCGGCGTTCCGGGCCTGATCGATGTCATCAGAAAAGGCGGTGTAGCCGTCGCCAACATGCCGGGCTCCGGGGTGATGGAAGCGCGGACGCTGCTCGGCTTCCTGCCAAGCTTGAGCGAGCGTTTCTTCGGCGAAGACCTGAAGATGCCGCACATCGCGACATGGTGGTGCGGGCAGAAATCCGCGCGCGAAGAGGTGCTTTCGCGCCTCGATGACATGGCGATCGAGGGCGCTTACGGCCAATCTGTACCTGGTTTTCCGGGCCGTGGCCCGATCGTCGGCAGTTCTCTGTCCAGGGATGAGCGCGCGCAACTGGTTGATGCTATCGGCAAGCGCGGCATCGACTATGTCGGACAGGAGATGGTGCGCCTCTCCACGACGCCGGTGTGGGACAATGGGCACATCTCCCCGCGCCCATTCGTTTTGCGGGTTTTCGCGGCCGCCACCCCGAACGGCTGGACCATCCTGCCGGGTGGGTTCTGCCGCATCGCCGACAAGCCTGATGCACGCGCGGTCTCAATGGGCGAGGGCGCACGTGCCGCTGACGTATGGGTCGTATCGGAGAAGGAGGTCGCGACCTCCACGTTGCTGCCGCCGAGCGATGCCGTTCGTATCAGACGCATTGCCGGATGGGTGCCGAGCCGCGCGGCGGACAATCTGTTCTGGCTCGGCCGCTATCTGGAACGGGCCGAGGCCACGCTGCGGCTGGTTCGTGCGCTTGGCGGCGCACTACGCGAACCCGGCAAGGGCCCATCGCCGATGCAACCAGTGATCGAACGCATTCAGCGCCTGCTTGTCGCCTGGGGTGCGACCTCGCCATCGTCGCGTACCAAGCTTGCAACTACCGCTGCACAGGCTTTGCAGGCCAAGGACAAGTTCGGCTCGGCGCTGTCGCTGGTTCGTTCAGCACAACGCACCGCGACGACATTGCGCGAGCGCCTTTCGCCGGATGCGTGGCATGTCATCACCGGCATGGTCGAACGCCTTTCGGAGAAAGCGGAAGATGACGAGGCCTTGCTTGAGGCCGCGGAGTGGACCTTGCAATCGCTGGCGACTTTCGCAGGCCTTGCGCAGGAGAACATGAACCGCGCCGCGGGCTGGCGATTTCTCGAGATGGGACGCCGGGTCGAGCGCGCTATCAATACTGCGCGTTTTGCTCGCCAGTTCGCGTACGACACGGCGACGGGCGAGGACCTCGACCTGCTGTTGACGCTGGTTGATTGCCAGATCACCTATCGTTCGCGCTATATGGTCGGGCCTGTATTGGCGCCGGTGCGCGATCTGGTCGTGCTGGATGCCTTCAATCCGCGGTCGGTGGCGTTTCAGATCGCGGCGCTCAACGAGCACATCGCGAGTCTTCCAAGCATGCGCGAAGGCGGTCTGATCGATCCGCCGCATCGTCTCGCTGTCAGCCTTCAAGCTGCGATGATCGCGGGAGAGGCGGAGTCGTTCGATGCCAAGACCCTGTTCTCGCTTGAGCAGGATCTGCTGCATCTCGCCGATGCCATCGGATCGCATTACTTCCCGCACGGCAGTCTCGCGTTGCGGCCCGAGAAGCTGACGGGGTTTGCGTGATTTACGACATTCGTCATGTCACCACGTATTCCTACGAGAGCCCGGTCAGTTTTGCGCGCTGTTCGCTGAGGCTTGAGCCAAAGAACGGTGATGGCCAGCAGTTGATCTCCCATCACGTTGAGATCAAGCCGGTCCCGCCGGAGCGCACGCTGAGAACGGATTTCTTCGGCATCCGCACCGAGAGCATCGTGATCGAGACTGCACATCGCGTTCTACGTATTGATGCGCGATCACGCGTGGATGTTACGCGCACTGCGCTGCCGCGCGACATGGTCTCTCCCGGTTGGGAACAGGTGCGCGAGGCCTCCTTCACATCGAATGGTCTCGCAGCGGTCTCTCCCGTCGGATACTTGTTCGCCAGCCCGCTTGTGCCGATCCAGCCGGCCATCACGGACTATGCCGCGGAGTGTTTTCCCGCCGGTGGCGAGGTCTTCGTCTCGTCGGTTGATCTGATGCGGCGGATTAATCGTGATTTTGTTTACGACTCGAAGGCAACGGAAATCTCGACACCTTTGCTGGAGGTCTTCAAGAAACGGCGTGGGGTTTGTCAGGATTTCGCGCATATCATGATCGCGGGGCTGCGCGGTCTCGGGCTGCCCGCGGCTTATGTCAGCGGCTATCTGCGGACCACGTCGCCGCCGGGTCGTCCGCGGCTCCAGGGTGCGGACGCGACGCACGCGTGGGTGTCGGTGTGGTGCGGCGACGAGATCGGATGGATGGGATTCGATCCCACCAACGATCTGGTGATTGGCAACGATCATGTCGTTCTGGCGGTTGGCCGCGATTACACCGACGTCTCGCCGGTCGATGGAATTATCGTCGGATCGCGCAAGCAGAAGCTGACCGTGGCAGTAGATGTGATCCCGGCGGCATAAGCGTCGGGCAACACTCGGAGTAATCAGCTCCGGTGGCTGCCGTCCGCGCAGAAAGAAGCCCGGATGTTGCAATCCGGCGGGCTGCGGCCCTCCTTGCGGCAGCGCGCTGAAGCAGCATCTATGGCTTGACCGAGCGTCGGACCTTCGGCCGTGAATGCGCCCCAGTAACGGGTCCGGCGGATGCGGGTGGTGTAGAACGACATCGCGCCGCATTTCGTCGTGGATGAAACCTTGCAACCGCGCCCGCCATTGTTGACACACAGGGTCAGCGCGCGCGCCTCGGCCTCGTCTCGCGTCGCCTTCTGCCACACCGCGCCCCAGGCGCCGCGCGCCGCAAATCCGATGGCCGCCCATTGTTCGCCGGGAGGCTGGGTGGCTTTCTGTTTCAGGGCGTCCAGCCGTATCCTGGCGAGTGCTGCGAATGTGCCGTTCGGATATTTATCGAGGTAGGCTGAGATTTCAGCGGGATTTTTTGAGTCTTTCACCGAGTTCCAGAAGGTAATCTCAACGCTGGTGTCGGCCTGTGCGATCACCGCGCCCGGTTGCACGAACAAGACAACCGCAAGCGCCAGCGCACAACAAATCCCGCGTCGCATCTCCTCGCCCCGTTTCGAGTTTGGCGCAGACTAAAAGCCCGTCTTGGCCTTGTCGAGCGGGCGGGCTCGCGTTCCTGCGGATAACCCTTTCCCATACTTCGTATTATCCGCACATGTGGCTTGTAACCATCAATGAAGCCACGCGTCGGCGGACTTAAGTCATGCGTTATGATTTCGACCGCTTCGTCTTTTTTGCCTTATTTGTTTTCTTGGCCTTTGACGCGGACTTCTGCGCCGGCACCTTTTTGCCTTCCTTCCGGGCTTCAGAAAGGCCGATCGCGATCGCCTGCTTCCGGCTCGTTACTTTCCTGCCGAATCCTCCGCTCTTCAACGTCCCCTTTTTCCGCTTGTGCATTGCACGCGCGACTTTCTTTGCCGCACCCTTCGAGTATTTCCGCGCCATCGTTGTCTCCGCAATGGATTGCCGGATACGAATAAGCGCCCGGAATGGCGCATGTTCCGGTACGGCCGAGGGCGGCGATGCGGCAGGAATTCAGGTCATGACGTGAACTAGCGGCGGTTCGCCGCCGTAACGATCCAGATTGAACCGCCGAGAGGGACCGTGTCGCCCTTCTGATGCGCAGTGAGCATCGTGCGAATCGAGTTCGTAGTTGCTTCGATCTTATCCGGCGGTTGATTCTCGAGTGCGCGGCTGGTGGGACCGATAGCAAGGATCGTCTCGATGGCCGCTTCAAGGCCGCCGCCAGTTGCGATGTCGAGCGACAAATCGGCTCGTTCCATCTTGATATCAGAGAAACCTGCCTCGCCAAGGATGCCGCGAACCCGCTCCTCGCTCGCGAATGAGAACGGGCCCGGATCGTCCGGCTTCAATTCAGGAAGCTTCGGCACGAATTTGTAAGCCTCCTGAAGGCCGAGCATCATCCATGGATTGTCGCGCGGTGTCCGCCAGCAGGCGAAGGCGAGACGGCCACCTGGCCGCAGTGCCTTGCGCATGTTTGCAAAGGAGTCCGAGGGCCACGCAAAGAACATGACACCGAAGCGGGAGAACAGCATGTCCGCGCTCGTCGGAGCGAAGGGATACACCGTCGCGTCCGCCAGCACGAACTCGACCGGTGCATTCGCCGGCGCAAGCTCTCGGGCCCGCCTCAGCATCGGCTCGGAAATGTCGATACCGGTGACGCGGCCGGTGGGGCCCACCTGTTTCAGGAGATCAAGGGAGGTGGCACCGCAGCCACAGCCGACGTCGATGATGGCTTCCCCAGTTTTGACGGCAGCCCGCTCGATCAGGATTTTGGAGACCGGCGCAAGGACAATGTCCTGGAGCTGCTGCCGGTCGGTCCAGTGCCGGCCGCCTGGACCATTCCAGTAGGCGATCTGGTCGGCATTGCGGTCGTCGACGGCGGGCTGGGTCATGGGACACTCCGGGGCTTGGTGCTTTCTTAGGCCAGCCCGGAAGACATGAACAGGAGGGGCCAGCCATGCACCGCCCTTTGGCTTGGTCGCGTCAGCCGCCCTTGAACAGGATTTTTCCGGTGCCTTTCGCGGAATGAGACAGCGCGGCAGCAGACTCGCTGAGCGGGTAGGTGGCTTCGATCGGCGTGAAAAGTGTGCCGTCGGCGATCCAGCCGGCCATCTTCTTCTGGACCTCGACGACGCGCTCGGTCGGATTCTTGTTGAACCAGTTCAACAGCCAGAAGCCTTTCAGCGTCAGGTCGCGGAAAATGTTCGGGGCGGTGAAGAAGAGGCCGGGGCCGCCGCTCATCACGCCAAAGGCGACCAGTGTCCCGCCGTTTGCAAGGCAGTCGTTGACCGCCATCAGACCGGGCCCGCCGACGCAATCGAGCGCCAGCATGATCTTGGCTTTGTCGGTTGCTTCCCTGACCCGCTTGGCGAGGTCCGGTCCTTCTACCAGAACCACGTCGGCACCGAGCTTTTTCAATTCATCGACAAGTTCGGGACGGCGCACGATGCTGACGGTATGAACGCCCATCTGTTTTGCGATCGCGATGACGGCACGGCCGACGCCAGAATTGCCGGCGGTCTGGAGAACCCAGTCGCCTTTCTTGAGCGAGACATACTCGGTCAGCAGAAGATAGGCCGTCGGAGGATTGACCATCAGCATCGAGAGCTGTTGCGGATCGGCTCGATCCGGCAACGCGAACAACCCCTCGGCCTTGACCTTGGCACGCGTGAGCCATGTCGATGCGCCTCGTGGAAAGAGCACGCGATCGCCTTCCTTGATACCGGTCACGCCGGAGCCGATTTTGGCAATGCGCGCGACGCCTTCAGAGCCAACGGGCGCCGGGAGTTTCGGCTTCACGCCGTAGAGGCCCCGGATCAGTACGAGGTCGGACGGATTGATCGGAGAAAATTCCATGTCGACGACGATCTCGCCGGCACCCGGTGCTCCGGGATCGGGGAGGCTGACGGTCTCGACGACTTCCCAGGGCTTGCCGAATGCATTGATCTGAACGTTGTGCATGGTGACCTCCCATAATCGCCGCTTGGCGGCTTGGTGCGAAATGTTGTAATCAGTCTGATATTGCAACTAGTCTTAGTTAGCAACTAAATGAAGGAAATGACTGGTATGCGAGAGCCTTCTTTCAGCCGGTTGAACTGTTCGATCGCCCGTTCGCTCGCGGTACTCGGCGATTCATGGTCGCTCTTGATCTTGCGGGATGCGCTTGCAGGCATCCGCACATTCGAGGGGTTTACGAGCGGTCTTGGCATTGCGCGGAATACGCTCACGGATCGGCTCCGGCACCTCGTGGAAGAGGGAATGCTAACACAGATGGACGTCGGCAAGCGGGGAACGCGGTTTGAGTACGTTCCGACATTAAAGGCGAAGGAATTTCAGGTCGCGCTGATGGCGATCCTGCAGTGGGGTGACCGCTGGGTGTCGGGACGCGGCAACGAACCGGTCCTTGCGTTCGATTGCGTCAGCGGGTCAGCGATTGCACCACTGGTCCTTCGCTCTACATCAGGTCGTGCTGTTTCTTCGGACGAATTAATGTACAAGCCCGGTCGCGGCGCGACGGAAGTTACGAGAGACTATCTCAACGCGAAGAACAAGCGGCTGGCGCGTAAGCCAGCTTCAAACTAGCCTTCCGCGTCGTTGGCCGCGCCTTACCAGGCGCGGAACAGGACGCTCGCGTTGACGCCGCCGAAACCGAATCCGTTCGACAACACATGCTCGATGGCCATCGGCCGCGCTGCGCCGCGGACAAGGTCGATACCTTCGGCTGCCGCATCCGGGTGATCCAGATTGAGTGTTGCGGGCGCAATCTGATCGCGCAGAGCAAGCACCGAGAAGATGGCTTCGAGTCCGCCTGCCGCACCGAGCAGGTGGCCTGTTGCGGACTTTGTGGAACTGACCGCGACCCGGCCTTCTGTCCCGAACACAGCTTTGATCGCCGCGAGCTCGCCGTTGTCACCGACAGGCGTCGAGGTCGCATGTGCGTTGAGATGCTGAACCTCGATCGGCGAAATCCCGGCCTGTCGCAGCGCAATTTCAATCGAGCGCCGCGCGCCGTCCCCGTCGTCCGGTCCGGCGGTCATATGGTAGGCGTCGGATGTGGTGCCGTAGCCGACGAGTTCGGCGATTGGTGTCGCTCCGCGGCTCAGCGCATGGTCGAGTGTTTCGATGACCACAATACCCGCGCCTTCGCCCATCACGAAGCCGTCGCGGTCGCGGTCGAAGGGGCGCGATGCGCGCTGCGGATCGTCGTTGAAATTGGTCGAGAGGGCGCGCGCGGCGGCGAAGCCGCCGAGGCTGACGCGATCAATGCAGGCTTCGGCGCCGCCGGCAATCGCGACATCCGCTTCACCCGCAAGAAGAAGACGAGCGGCATCGCCGATGGCCTGGACGCCTGCGGCGCATGCGGTCACCGGCGCACCGAGTGCGCCTTTGAAGCCATGACGGATCGAAACCTGCCCCGCTGCGAGGTTAACGAGGAACGACGGCACGGTGAAAGGCGAAAGGCGGCGCACGCCGCGCTCATCGGTGGTGCGAACCGCATCAACAATGGCTGGAAAACCGCCAACACCTGAGCCGATGATGGTCGCAGTGCGCTCACGCGAACGCGCATCCTCCGGCTTCCATCCAGCCTGTGCAATCGCCTCGTCCGCCGCCATCATCGCGAACTGGATGAAGCGGTCCATCTTCTTCTGATCTTTTTTCGGAATCGCGCGATCGGGATCAAAGCCGAATTCCGGATCTTCGACGATATCGGGGACGATGCCGCAGGCTTTCACCGGCAGATCGGCCGCGACATTATCCGACAGTGCGCGGATGCCGGATTGCCCGGCAATCAGCCGGGACCAGTTGGCTTCTACGCCGGAGCCAAGCGGAGACACGGCACCCATTCCAGTGACGACGATCCGTCGTATCGCGCTGCTTCGTTTCACGATCTCACCACAGGTTGCACAGGAATATATCGCAGCCCGCTTGTCGGGTGTGCGGTTCACGACACCGGCGGAAATTTCCGCCGGTGCATGACAAGTTTGCGCGCGGTCAGTTGAGCTTGCGCTCGACCGCGATAGCGGTTGCTTCACCGCCGCCAATGCACAGCGAAGCGATGCCGCGCTTGACGTTGTTCTTTTCCATCGCATGCAGCAGCGTCACGATCAGCCGTGCGCCGGTTGCGCCGATGGGGTGGCCGAGCGCACATGCGCCGCCATTGACATTGAGCTTGTCGCGCGGAATTCCGAGATCGCGTGCGGCCGCCATCGGCACCACGGCGAAGGCTTCATTGATCTCGTAGAGATCGACGTCGCTTGCGGTCCAGCCGATCTTTTCAAGGAGCTTGCGGATCGCCGGAATAGGGGCGGTGGTGAACCAGTCCGGGGCCTGGCTGTGCGTCGAGTGACCCTTGATCTCGGCAAGAATCGGCAGGCCCTCGCGCTCAGCGATCGAGCGGCGCGTCAGAACCAGCGCCGCCGCGCCGTCGGCATTGGCGGAGGAGGCCGCCGGCGTAATCGTGCCGTTGGGCCGGAACGCAGGCTTCAGGTTCGGAATCTTGGCGGGATCGACTTTCAGCGGATGTTCGTCGTTCTCGACGACGCGAACGCCGGCCTTCTCTTTCACCGCGATAGGCGCGATTTCCTTCTTGAACGCTCCGCTCTCGACGGCATTGCGCGCCCGCGTCAGCGTCTCGATCGCGTAGTCGTCCTGATCCTTACGGCTGAACTGGTAGGCTTCTGCGGCTGCTTCGCCGAAATCGCCCATCGAGCGGCCGGTTTCATAGGCGTCCTCAAGACCATCCATCATCATGTGATCGATGATGCGGTCGTGGCCGACGCGGTAACCGCCGCGCGCCTTTTGGAGCAGGTATGGCGCGTTGGTCATGCTCTCCATGCCGCCGGAGATGACGATGTCTGCCGAACCTGCACTGATGATGTCGTGGGCAAGCATGGTGGCCTTCATGCCCGAACCGCACACCTTGTTGACGGTGGTGGCTCCGGTGGCATCCGGCAGCTTCGCGCCGCGGGCGGCCTGGCGGGCAGGGGCCTGCCCCTGTCCGGCGGGCAGAACGCAGCCCATGAAAACTTCGTCGATTCGGTCGGGCGAGAGTTTAGCGCGCTCAAGGGCCGCGCCGATCGCGTGCGAGCCAAGATTGTGCGCGCTGAACGACGACAGGTCGCCCTGAAAGCGGCCAAGGGGAGTGCGTACTGCGGATACGATGACAACGGGATCGGACGTGGACATGCAACTCTCCTTGTTCTCGCACGGAGCATCGCCGTGTTAGATGACATGCATCATATGAAAGGATGCGGAAATAGCAATCCGCGTCATGACAATAAAAGCATGAATCACGTGCGGACAAGCTGCCACACGTTTAAAACATGTCGTGGCATGCCACAGGCATGAGATATTTTCGTGCGACGGATGAATTATTTTCGTCTGTCGAGAAATGCCTGCATGTGGCGCTGGGGTTCGCCAGTCAGGAACGACTTGCCGAAGACGCCGACGCTGAGATTGACGGATTCGGTGAGTGGAAGTTCCTCCCACTGTTTCAGAAGCTCTTTCTGGCTTCGCATGGCTTCGGGTCCGCACTCCGCAATCGCCGCGGCCGTTGCTGCGATGGCTGCATCGAGATCGGTCTCAGGTACGACCTGATCGACCAGGCCCCAGTTGAGTGCCGTCGGTGCATCGATGGTCGCCGCAGTCAGGATCAGCCAGCGGGCGCGTCCCCAGCCGATCAACCGCGGCAACAACGCCGCATGGATGACAGAGGGGATGCCGACCTTGACCTCGGGCATCGCGAACTTTGCATCCTGCGACGCGATGCGCAGATCGCAGGCCGCGGCAAATTCCAGTCCGCCGCCGAGACACCATCCGCGCAAACGCGCGATGACCGGTGTGGGAAACTGTCGGACTGCTTCGCACAGGTCGCGCAAGCCGGTGATAAATTTCTCAGCCGAGGCCTGATCGAGCGTCGCCATCTCCTTGATGTCCGCGCCGCCGATCATGCTTTTCTCGCCCGAGCCGCGTACGACCAGCACGCGGATACTGGTGTCCCTGGCGAGAAACTCCAATCCTTCGCGAACGCCGCGGATGACGGCGGAATTCATGATGTTGAGCGGACCCGCATTGCAGATTGTTAATTGTGCGATGCCGTTCTCGCCGCGTACGACGTTGCAGTGGTCGTTTATTGGTTGCATTTTTATGGAGCCTGATATTTGCGCGTTGCAGCGAGGGGACGCGGATGGTGCGCGATCTCCTCCTTGCCGTCAAATCCATGCATGGCAGCTATTTCTCAGTGCGAAATGGGCGCTTCTGGCTCAGGAATGTGTTATTATATGATCCGGGACATTTGATGAGGCAGCGATGCGCTATTCGAAAGATCACAAGGCTGAAACCCACGCCCGGATCGTGAAGAACGCCTCCGTGCGGCTGCGCGAGCGCGGAGCGGCGAGCCTCGGTGTCGCTGAATTGATGAAGGAAGCCGGTCTCACCCACGGCGGGTTCTATGCTCACTTCCCGTCGCGCGACGCGCTGATCAGTGAGGCCTTCGCGCATGCGATGCAGCAGACCACCGGACGGTGGCGCAAGCGTGCGGAGCGGGAGCCCGAAGGCAAGCGTCTCGCCGCGATCGTGAACGGTTATCTGACGACCGAGCACCGCGACGACGTTGGCAACGGCTGCGCCTTGCCGTCGCTGGGCATCGAGGTGTCTCGCGCGAATCCCAAGACGCGCAAGGCTTTTGCCACCAGACTTGAAGACATGATCACGATGGTGGTCGAGCAATTGCCGGAACTGCCGGCGAAGACAGCCCGCCGCGAAGCCATCGGCATCATCTCGACCATGATGGGGGCGATGATTCTGGCGCGTGCAGCGGGTACGAGTGAATTCTCCGACGAAATCCTCAGCGCCGGCCGCCAGGCGGCCCTGCGAGGCGAGAATGCGCCGAAACCGCGCGCGAAGAAGCCGAAAGCCGCAAAAACCGACAACTGAGCTGCCCGGTCTCTTTGCATTGCGCGCCACCGTGCTGTGCGCAGAACCCGGTTCCAAACGCCGTATCCGCGATGCTAAAAGCCTCCAAACACACGCTTTTGGAGGATACGCATGCGCACGATTGGTCATTTCATTGGAGGCCGCGAGGTCAAGGGAACATCGGGCCGTTTTGCGGACGTGTTCGAGCCGATGACGGGCGAAGTTCAGGCCCAGGTTGCGCTGGCGTCCAAGGCGGAAGTGCGGGCGGCGGTCGAGAATGCCAAGGCCGCGCAGGACGCGTGGGCCAATACCAACCCGCAGCGCCGCGCGCGGGTGATGATGAAGTTTCTTGAGCTGGTGCAGCGCGACTACGACAAGCTGGCGGATTTGCTGGCGCGCGAGCACGGCAAGACGGTGCCTGACGCCAAGGGCGATATCCAGCGCGGGCTCGAGGTGGCCGAGTTCGCCTGCGGCATTCCGCATCTGATGAAGGGCGAGTACACCGAAGGCGCCGGCCCTGGCATCGACATCTATTCGATGCGGCAACCCTTGGGAGTGGTCGCCGGCATCACCCCGTTCAATTTCCCGGCGATGATCCCGATGTGGAAGTTCGCCCCGGCGATCGCCTGCGGCAACGCCTTCATCCTGAAGCCCTCGGAGCGCGATCCTGGCGTGCCGATGGCGCTGGCGGCGCTGATGATGGAGGCGGGACTGCCCGCCGGCATCCTCAACGTGGTCAACGGCGACAAGGAAGCGGTCGACGCGATCCTCGACGATCCGGATATCCGCGCCGTGGGCTTTGTCGGCTCGTCGCCGATCGCGCAGTACATCTATGAGCGCGCCGCAGCCACCAACAAGCGCGCGCAGTGCTTCGGCGGCGCCAAGAACCACGCTATCATCATGCCGGATGCCGACATGGACCAGACCGTCGACGCGCTGATCGGCGCGGGCTACGGTTCGGCCGGCGAACGCTGCATGGCGATCTCGGTTGCCGTCCCCGTAGGCAAGACCACGGCGGACCGCCTGATGGAGAAACTCATTCCGCGCGTCGAGAGCCTGAAGATCGGCCCCTCGACCGATCCAAGCGCCGACTTCGGCCCGCTGGTGACCAAAGCCGCGCTGGAGCGGGTCAAGGATTACGTCGAGATCGGCATCAAGGAAGGCGCCAAGCTCGCGGTCGATGGCCGCGGCTTCAAGATGCAGGGCTATGAGAAGGGCTTCTACATGGGCGGCTGTCTGTTCGACAACGTCACCAAGGACATGCGGATCTACAAGGAAGAGATCTTCGGCCCCGTCCTGTCGGTGGTCCGCGCCAAGGACTACAACGAGGCGCTCGCGCTGCCGTCCGACCACGACTACGGCAACGGTGTTGCGATCTTCACCCGCGACGGCGACGCGGCGCGCGACTTCGCGGCCAAGGTCAATGTCGGCATGGTCGGCATCAACGTGCCGATCCCGGTGCCGATCGCCTACTACACCTTCGGCGGCTGGAAGAAGTCCGGGTTCGGCGATCTCAACCAGCATGGTCCGGATTCGATCCGCTTCTACACCAAGACCAAGACCGTCACCTCGCGCTGGCCATCCGGCGTCAAGGACGGTGCGGAGTTCTCAATCCCGACGATGAACTGAATTTAGTAAGCGAGCGCGCCATGCAATTCGCCCTGACCGAGGATCAAATCGCGGTTCGCGACATGGCGCGCGAGTTCGCGGCCGAGAAAATCGCGCCGTTCGCGCTGAAATGGGACGAGGAAAAGTTTTTCCCCGTCGATGTGATGCGCGAGGCGGCGGCGCTCGGCATGGGCGGCATCTACATCCGCGACGATGTCGGCGGCTCGGCGCTGACGCGGTTCGATGCCGCGCTGATCTTCGAGGCGCTGGCGACCGGATGCCCGACGGTGTCGTCGTTTATCTCCATCCACAACATGGCGTCGTGGATGATTGACGCCTATGGCTCCGATGCGCAGCGTCAAAAATGGCTACCGCGTCTCTGCACCATGGAGCTGATTGCGAGCTACGCCCTGACCGAGCCCGGTGCGGGCTCGGACGCTGCGGCGCTTTCGACCCGCGCGGTGCGTGACGGCGATCACTACGTCCTCAACGGTCAGAAGCAGTTCATCTCCGGGGCAGGAACCAGCGACATTTATGTCGCGATGGTTCGTACCGGCGGCGAAGGGGCACGTGGCGTTTCCACGCTGGTGATCGATCGCGACACGCCGGGCGTTTCGTTCGGCGCGAACGAGCGCAAGATGGGCTGGAATGCGCAGCCGACGCGTGCGGTGATTTTCGAGAACGCCCGCGTGCCTGTCGCCAATCGACTCGGCGAGGAGGGCATCGGCTTCAAGATCGCCATGGCTGGTCTTGATGGCGGACGTCTCAACATTGCCGCGTGTTCGCTCGGCGGAGCGCAATCGGCGCTCGACAAGTCGCTTACCTACATGAAAGAGCGCAGGGCCTTCGGCCAGCGCCTCGATGAATTTCAGGCGTTGCAGTTTCGTCTTGCCGACATGGCGATCGAACTGGAAGCCGCGCGCACATTCCTGTGGCGAGCTGCCGCGGCACTCGATCGCAAGGACCCCGATGCAGGCATGCTCTGTGCGATGGCCAAGCGCTTTGGCACCGACGCAGGCTTCGAGATTGCCAATCAGGCGCTGCAACTGCACGGCGGTTATGGCTATCTGTCCGAATACGGCATCGAGAAAATTGTCAGGGACCTGCGCGTGCATCAAATTCTTGAAGGGACCAACGAAATCATGCGCGTGATTGTCGCCCGCAAGCTGATAGAAGGTGCGCGATGAGCGCGCACGCGGCGATGGCGGAGACGCCCGACAAAGACGTGATCATTTGCCGCGAAGGCGCGGCGGGAATTGTCCGGCTCAATCGTCCCAAAACGATCAACGCGCTCACGCTTGAGATGACGCGCGAGATCGTGACCGCGCTCGATACGTTCGAGACCGACCCCGGTGTATCGCTGGTGTTGCTGGAAGGCGCTGGCGAGCGCGGCCTTTGTGCAGGTGGCGATATTCGCGGCCTTTATGAAAGCGCGAAAGCGGGCGGCGATCTCGGGCCGGTGTTCTGGCGCGAAGAGTACATCCTGAACGCGCGCATTCCCGAACTTCCGAAGCCATATGTCGCTTATATGGATGGTCTCGTCATGGGCGGCGGCGTCGGGCTCTCGGCGCACAGCGCGCATCGGATCGTGACCGACAAGACCAAGATGGCGATGCCGGAGGTGGGTCTCGGCTTCTTCCCGGATGTCGGCGGAACGTGGCTGTTGTCGCGTTCGCCCGGCGAGATCGGAACCTATTTCGCGCTGACGGGTCAGACGATGAGTGGCGCTGACGCGGTTTATGCGGGTGCAGCGGATGCACTGATTGCCTCGAAAGACTGGCCGGCACTTCGCGACGCGCTGACCAATGCGCCGTTGCAGGCGAAGAATGCCGACGTTCACGCGATTCTGGCGCGCTATGCGGTGCAAGATGTTCAAGCGCCGATCGCGCAACACCGCGAACTGATCGATCGTGCTTTCGCTTGCGGCACGTTGGAAGAAATCGTGGCCGCGTTGAAAGCCGATGGATCGGAATTTGCACTTGCGACGCTAAAGGCACTCTCGGAGAAATCGCCGACGGCGCTCAAGGTGACGCTGGAGCTGCTTCGCCGCGCGCGCAACTCCAAATCGCTCAAGGAATGTCTTATCCGCGAGTACAATTCGGCGTTGGCAGTGTTCACCAGCGCGGAATTCGTTGAAGGCGTCCGGGCCGCGATCATCGACAAGGATCGCAACCCGAAGTGGTCGCCATCGCGGATCGAGGATGTGACGCCGGATATCGTCGAGAAGTATTTCGCGCCGAACGGCAAGTACACGCTGGTTTTTCCGAATTGACTGGTTCCGAAGCAACAATAACGAGGGCAGGAAATGGCAAACATTGCGTTCATCGGTCTCGGCAACATGGGCGGCCCCATGGCAGCCAACCTCGTCAAGGCCGGGCACAAGGTGCAGGGTTTCGACCTCGCGCAGGCGTCCAAGGACGCCGCCAAGGCGGACGGCGTCGGCATTGCGGCAAGTGCAGGCGAGGCTGTGAAGGAGGCGCAGGTCGTCATCACCATGCTGCCCGCCGGCAAACACGTCCTCGGCGTGTGGAAAGAAATCATTCCGTCAGTCGGCAAGAACACGCTGATGATCGACTGTTCGACCATCGACGTGGAAAGCGCGCGGCTGGCGCATGCCCATGCCACCGAACATAACCTGCCGTCGATCGACGCGCCGGTGTCCGGCGGCACCGGCGGTGCAAAGGGCGCGACGCTAACGTTCATGTGCGGCGGGACCGCAGCAGCTTTCGCGGCCGCAAAGCCCGTTCTGGAAAACATGGGCAAGAAGGTCGTCCACTGCGGCGAGGCCGGTGCAGGGCAGGCAGCCAAAATCTGCAACAACATGATCCTCGGCATCTCGATGATCGGTGTATCGGAAGCCTTCGCGCTAGGCGAGAAGCTCGGCCTGTCGCATCAGGCGCTGTTCGATGTGGCATCGACGTCATCGGGCCAGTGCTGGTCGCTGACAACATATTGCCCGGTGCCAGGTCCGGTCCCGGCATCGCCCGCCAATAATGAATACAAGCCGGGGTTCGCGGCGGCGCTGATGCTGAAGGACTTGCGTCTGTCGCAGGAAGCCGCGAAAGCTGCGGGAGCGGCCACGCCACTCGGCGCGCACGCCGAAAGTATCTATGATGCTTTCGAGAAAGCAGGCCACGGCGGAGTGGATTTTTCCGGTATCATCAAGCATCTTCGCGGGCTGGCGAAATAGGATGACTTGATGACCACGTTCCGGGACGCGCGCGCTTTCCTGCTCAAACATCGCACCGATTACGACAAGGCCATCGTGGATTTCCGCTGGCCCGATGAGAAGCAGTTCAACTGGGCGCTCGACTGGTTCGATGCGGGGCTGGCCTCCAGTCCCGAAAGCCGCGACCGCACGGCCCTCTGGATTGTCGATGCTGCGAGCAACACCGAGACGAAACTGTCGTTCGCGGCGTTGTCGCGCCGCTCCAACCAGACCGCGAACTTCCTGCGCGACCTCGGTCTGAAGCGCGGCGATCATCTGCTGCTATTGCTCGGCAACGTGGTCCCCCTGTGGGAGACCATGCTCGCCGCCATGAAGCTGGGTGTCATCGTCATCCCGGCAACGACATTGCTGACGGCGGACGAACTGCGCGATCGCCTCGACCGCGGCAAGGCAAAGGTCGTCGTTGCCACGCAGGATCAGGTGGCGAAATTCGAAGGCCTTGGCGGCGAGGATTTCACCAGGATTGTGGTCGCGGCGACGTCCGAGCACAAAGGCTGGCGCAAGTTCGAGGACGCGGCGAACCACCCGGAGACGTTCACGCCGGACGGCCCGACCGGTGCGAACGATCCGATGCTGCTCTATTTCACCTCGGGCACCACGGCAAAACCGAAGCTCGTGCTGCATAGCCACAGCAGTTATCCGGTAGGATCGCTCTCCACGATGTACTGGCTCGGTCTTCAGCCGGGCGACATCCATCTCAATATTTCTTCGCCGGGCTGGGCCAAGCATGCGTGGAGCTGCTTTTTCTCGCCGTGGAATGCGGGCGCGACGATCTTCATCGTCAACCAGCCGCGCTTCGACGCGAAAGGTCTGCTTGCCACGGTTGCACGCTGCGGCGTGACCACGTTGTGCGCGCCGCCGACAGTGTGGCGGCTGTTCATTCAGGAGCGGCTGGCGGACTACAAGGTATCCGTGCGCGAGGTTTGCGGCGCGGGCGAGCCGCTCAATCCCGAGGTCATCGATCAGGTCAAGGCGGCATGGGGCCTTACGATCCGTGACGGCTACGGCCAGACCGAGACCACAGCGCTGGCGGGCAACTCGCCCGGGCAACTGGTGAAGATCGGATCGATGGGCCGGCCGATGCCGGGTTATACCGTGCGCGTCGCGGATGCCGACGGCAATCCGGCGAAGGAGGGCGAGGTCCGTCTCGTGCTTGGCGCCAATCGTCCGGCAGGGCTGATGCTTGGTTATCAGGGCGAGGACGGCAAGCCGAAGGGCGCGGACGGCGAGGTCTATCAGACCGGCGACGTGGTGTTTCTCGATGACGATGGCTATCTGACCTTCGTCGGCCGTTCCGACGACGTGTTCAAATCCTCCGATTACCGCATCAGTCCGTTCGAGCTTGAGAGCGTACTGCTGGAACACGATCTGGTTGCCGAAGCTGCCGTGGTGCCGACGCCGGACCCGATCCGCCTTGCACTTCCGAAAGCTTACGTCTCGGTGGTGCCGGGCACTGCGATGTCCCGCGACACCGCCTTGTCGATCTTCCAGTACGTTCATTCGCGGCTTGCGCCGTTCAAGCGCATCCGGCGCATCGAACTGGTGTCGGAATTGCCGAAAACGATCTCGGGCAAGATTCGCCGCGTGCAGTTGCGCCGCCTGGAGCATGACAACGACCGCAAGGATGCATTGCGCGGCCAGGAATTCCGGGAAGAGGATTTTCCGGAACTGCAAAGCGGTCAGAGCGCGGCCCGGTAACGCTCCGGACGGCATTTTCGGGACTGTCTCCCTTTCATAGTTTGTTTGAAACGGCATCCTTCGTCGCCCTCAGCGAGGGCTAGTGCTGTTTGTGCAACCGTGCCGGTCAGCAAATTTCGCTTGGCCGGACGGCTGATCTGTGGAATGTGCCAACCCAGTTCGAAATTCAGCCGGGAGATGGTTCGTGGGCGCTGCGATGAATCTTGAAGACTACCTGAAGCTCGTGGGCACTGAGCTTGGTGTTTCGGAATGGCATACCGTTGATCAGAAGCAGATCGACGCGTTCGCCGATGCGACCGAAGATTTTCAGTTCATTCACATCGACCCGGAGCGTGCAAAGCGCGAGACGCCTTTTGGCGGAACGATCGCGCACGGCTTTCTGTCGCTGTCGGTGCTGCCGAAGCTCGCTTATGCAACCATGCCTACCTTGAACGGCGCCGTCATGTCGGTCAATTATGGCTTCGACAAGATACGGTTTCTCACGCCGGTCCGCGCCGGCAAACGGGTGCGTGCGCGGTTCGTATTGTCAGAGGCGACTATGAAGTCGCCGAAGGAGTTGCTGGCGCGCACCAACACGACTCTGGAAATCGAGGGCGAGCCCAAACCCGCGCTGGTCGCGGACTGGCTCGGAATGCACTTCTTCGCGTAACCGCATTTCTCTCGCTAAACTTTAAGGGACGATCATGGCAATCAGATTCGACGGACGCGTTGCGGTAGTCACCGGCGCAGGTGCAGGTCTCGGACGCGCGCACGCGCTGGGATTGGCGAAGCTTGGCGCGAAGGTTGTCGTCAATGACATGGGCGCGGCCCGCGACGGCAGCGGCGGTTCGGTCAGCCCGGCGGAAGCGGTCGTGGAAGAAATCCGCAAGGCCGGCGGTGAGGCGATCGCCGATGGCGCGGATGTTTCGAACTTCGAGCAGGTCAAGGAGATGGTCGCCCGCGCCTCGGTGAAGTGGGGCAGCGTCGATCTCATGGTCGCGAACGCCGGTATCCTTCGCGACAAATCGTTCGGCAAAATGGAGCCGGACGATTTCGCCAAGGTTATTGCCGTGCATCTCACCGGCACGTTCAACTGCTGCAAGGCAGTGTGGGACGGCATGCGCGAGCGCAACTACGGCCGCATTGTCGTGACCACGTCCGCGTCGGGTCTGTTCGGTAACTTCGGTCAGGCAAACTACGGCGCGGCGAAAGCCGGTGTCGTAGGCCTGATGAATGTGCTCGCCGAGGAAGGCCGCAAGGCCAATATCCGCGTCAACACCATTGCGCCGACGGCGGCGACCCGCATGACCGAAGGCCTGATCGGGCCGGAGATCCTGGCACTGATGAAGCCTGAATCAATCACCCCCGCGGTGCTCTATCTGCTCGGGGAGGATGCGCCGACCCGGACCATCATGGGCGCGGGCGCAGGCTCGTTCGCAGTTATCAAGGTGGTCGAGACCGAAGGTCTCAACCTTCCGCAGGATCAGTGGACGCCGGACGCCATCGCCGCAAATTTCGCGAAGATCGGCGACATGTCGACTGCGCGTGATCTCGGCGGCGCGTTCTTCCAGACCTTCAAGTATGTGGAGCAGGCCGCGAAGGCAGCAGGTATCAAGCTGCCGTCGATGGGCGGATAAGCGTCTTGAATATCGCCGTCATCGGTGCCGGCCCAGCGGGGCTGATGGCGGCTGAAATTCTTAGCGCAGACGGTGCGCGCGTCACGATCTATGATCGCATGCCGTCGGTCGGCCGCAAGTTTCTGCTGGCTGGACGCGGTGGTCTCAATCTCACCCACAGCGAGCCGTTTGACGCGTTCCTCGCGCGCTATCGCGAGGCCGCACCGCATCTGCGAGCGGCGATCGAAGCGTTTCCGCCAGAGGCGCTCCGCGCGTGGAGCGAAGCCCTCGGCCAGCCGACGTTCGTTGGCTCGAGCGGGCGGGTTTTTCCGCAAGCGATGAAGGCGTCGCCGTTGCTGCGTGCGTGGTTGCGGCGCCTCGACCAGTCAGGTGTGCGGTTGGCGCTCCGTCATCGCTGGACGGGATGGAATGCGAATGGTGAGTTGCTGTTCGAAACACCCGAGGGGCTGGCGTCGGTCAAACCGGACGCCACCGTCATTGCCCTTGGCGGTGCAAGCTGGCCCAAGTTAGGTGCAGATGGTGGCTGGATCGATTCGTTCAAGGCGAGGGGCATTGAGATTGCGCCATTGCGGTCTGCCAATTCCGGTTTCCGCGTCGGATGGTCGGATCTGTTCCGCGATCGCTTTGAGGGACAGCCACTGAAGGGCGTTGCGCTGTCGTTCGGCGGAGAGACGGTGCGCGGCGAAGCGACGATCACGCGCGACGGCATCGAGGGTGGTGCGATCTATGCACTGTCGGCCCCATTGCGTGACGCGGTGCTTGCGCATGGTGAGGCCGTTCTCCACGTCGCATTGCGGCCTGACCTCGCCAAGCCCGATCTGATCACGCGCGTCAGCGCGCCGCGACGCAAGCAGTCGATGTCGACCTATCTGAGAAAAGCCGTGGGTCTTTCGCCGGTTGCGATCGGGTTGTTGCAGGAAGCGGCGATTGCTGCGGGATTGAACCTTTCTGCGATGGATTCGGAAACACTCGCTACTTTCATCAACGCCGTTCCCATCAAGCTTACCGGCGTTGCACCGATCGAGCGCGCAATCTCAACCGCGGGCGGAATTGCCTTCAACGAGATCGACGCGCACTACATGTTGCGCAAGCTGCCCGGCGTATTTGTCGCCGGCGAAATGCTGGACTGGGAGGCGCCGACCGGCGGCTACCTTTTGCAGGCATGTTTTGCGACCGGCGCTGCTGCGGGGCTGGGCGCACTGGAATATTTGAAGCGCACTTGATGTGTCAACATTCCCTATTAGTCTAAAAAGAAACATTTCAAAAGATGGATTGCCGGGTCAAGCCCGGCAAATGACAGTCTCATTATCCTTCAATTTCCTCGCGTAGCATTTCCAGTTCGAGCCACTTTTCCTCGGCGGCGTCCAGTTCGCTATGCGCCTCGGCAATGGCAGCGGACGCAGTGTCGAATTTTTTGCGGTCCTTCGCATAGAGTTCGGGATCGTCGAGCAGTGTCTGCTGCTTCGCGATCTCGGCCTGAAGCTTGGCCATCGTTTTCGGCAATGTTTCCAGCGCGTGCTTTTCGTTGAAGCTGAGGCGGCGCTTCGCAGCAGTTGTGGGCGCGACAGGCGCGATTTTGGAAGCCTTTGAGGCTTCGTTAGCCGCCGCCTTGATCGCCTTTTCCTGCAGGTCAGCGCCGCGTTGTGCCAGCATGTCGGAATAGCCGCCTGCATATTCCCCCCACTTGCCGTTGCCCTCCGGCGCAATCACGGATGTTACGACACGATCGAGGAAGTCGCGGTCGTGGCTGACGAGGATGACGGTGCCCTGATAGTCGCTGAGCATTTCCTCCAGCACGTCCAGCGTCTCAAGATCGAGGTCGTTGGTGGGTTCGTCCAGCACCAGAAAATTCGAAGGTTTCGCCAGCGCACGCGCCAGCATCAGCCGCCCGCGCTCACCGCCCGACAGGACTTCAAGCGGAGTGCGCGCCTGCTCGCTGGCGAAAAGAAAGTCTTTCATATAGCCGATGACGTGCTTCGGCGTGCCATTGACCATGATGCTATCGCCGCGGCCGCCGGTGAGCGCATCGGCCAGTGTGGTTTTCGGGTCGAGGCTTTCGCGGTGCTGATCCAGCGTCGCCATTTCGATGTTGGCGCCGAGGCGGATGGTGCCGGTGTCGGGTGTATCGCCGCCGGTCAGAAGTCCGATCAGCGTGGTCTTGCCGGCGCCGTTGGGACCGATGATGCCGATACGGTCGCCGCGCGTCACGCGCGTGGAGAAATCATCGACGATCTTGCGCTCGCCGTACGACTTGCCGATGTGCTTGGCCTCGATCACCAGCTTGCCGGAGGTCTCGGCTTCGGCGGCGGCAAGGTTCGCCTTGCCGGCGGTGCCGCGATAGTCGCGGCGCTGCTGCCGAAGCTCGAAAAGATTGCCGAGGCGCTTGACGTTGCGCTTGCGGCGGCCTGAGACGCCGTAGCGCAGCCAGTGTTCCTCCGCGACGATCTTGCGGTCGAGCTTGTGCTGGTCGCGTTCTTCTTCGGCGAGCACGTCGTCGCGCCATTCCTCGAAGGCGCTGAAACCCTTTTCGATGCGGCGGGTCTGGCCGCGGTCGAGCCAGACGGTGGCGCGGGAGAGATTGGACAGGAAGCGCCGGTCATGGCTGATCATCACCAGCGCGCTGCGGCGGCTGGCCAGTTCGCCTTCAAGCCATTCGATGGTGGTGAGATCGAGATGGTTGGTCGGCTCGTCCAGCAGCAGGATGTCGGGCGAGGGTGCCAGCACGCGCGCCAGCGCTGCGCGGCGCGCTTCACCGCCGGAGATGTTGGCGGGATCTTCCTGGCCGGTCAGGCCGAGCTGTTCAACCAGATACTGCGCCTGGTAGTGGTCGTCACCGGGATTGAGACCCGCTTCGACGTAGGCCAGCGTCGTCTTGAAGCCATCGAAGTCCGGCTCCTGCGGCAGATAGCGGATGGTCGCGCCGGGCTGCACGAAGCGGCTGCCGCGGTCGGCTTCCACGAGGCCCGCAACGATCTTCAGCAGCGTCGATTTGCCCGAGCCGTTGCGGCCGATCAGACAGACGCGCTCGCCGGCCGAAACGGCCAGTTCGACGCCGGACAAAAGCGGCGTGCCGCCGAAGGTCAGCGCGATGTCTTTCAACTGGATGAGGGGAGGCGCCATATCGTCGCGGTGCTCTTATTTCTGTTGTGCGCGCTGGATGCGGCGGATGGTCTGGTCGAGGGCCGACAGGAATGTCGAGCGGTCGCGCGGTGAAAACGAACGCGGCCCGCCGGTGACTTCGCCGCTGGAGCGCAGATCGGTCATCAGATTGCGCACCGCCAGCGTCATGCCGATGGATTCTTCGGAGAACGGCTTGCCGTTCGGCGCGATCACGTCGGCACCGGCCTTCACGCAGCGCGCCGCCAGCGGGATGTCGGACGTGACGACGATATCGCCTTTTTGGGCGCGTTCCGCAATCCAGTCGTCGGCGGCATCCATTCCCGAGCCCGCGGCGATCCGCTCGATCAGCGGGTCGTTCGGCACGCGGATGAAATTGCCCGCGACCACGCTGACGGGCAGCCGGTGCCGTTCCGCCACACGGTAAATCTCATCCTTCACCGGGCAGGCGTCGGCGTCGACATAGATGCGGGTCGTCTGGGTCAAGGTCGTTCCATTTCAGGTTGCGCTGCTGGTAGCCTAACGGCACCAAAATGGCGAGTGGAAGACGGAGGATGCGGACTGCGAGGCATGCATTTGGAACGGCTTGTCTTCGGGCCTGCTTTGCGTACGATTTGGCCAAGAAACGCAACGAAACCGAGGAAATTGATGACCGCGCTCAAGCCCTACAGCGTCCACGCCTACAATCTCGCCAAGAACTCCGAAAACAAGATGCACGACGACCAGGTCGCGCGCCGTTTCGGTTTCCAGGGTGGGCTGGTGCCCGGCGTCGATGTGTTCGCCTACATGACCCATATGCCGGTGGCGAAATGGGGCCGGGCGTTCCTGGAACGCGGGCTGATGGACGGCCGGTTCTTCAAGCCGGTCTATGACGGCGAGACCGCCGTTGTGACGGCGGAAGAGATCGACGGCGGTCTAGCCATCAAGGTCGAGAGCCGCGGCGAGTTGTGCGCCACCGGGACTGCGTCGATGCCATCCGATGCCTTGAGGATTTCGCTCGGAGATTTCCAGAGCGCTGCGGTGGTCGGCAAGACTGCGCCCGCCAGTGAGAAAACCTATCAAACCGGCAAGTGGCTTTCCATTCCGCCGTTCACGCTGGGCGTGGAGGGCTCTTCGGAATATCTGCGCGACGCGCGCGAAACCGATCCGCTGTATGCGAACGAGAAGATCGTTCACACCGGCATGCTGCTGCGGACCATGAACTGGGCGCTGATGGAGAATGCCATCCTTGGTCCGTGGATCCATGTCGGCAGCACGATCCGCTATCTGGCGACAGCGGCAGTCGAGGATGAACTCACAGTGCGCGCTAAGGTCACCGGCAACTACGACCGCAAGGGCCACAAGTTCGTGGAGCTTGATGGCGTGATCGTCGCCAATGGCTCAAAGCCGATCGCGCATTGCCAGCATGTCGCGATCTATCAACCGCGCGAGACCATGGCGGCGTAGGTTCGTTCGTTCTCAGTCGCGCGCCATTCACAGTTGTCATCACCGGCCTTGTGCCGGTGATCCCGATCAAATGAGCACGGTGCCTTCGTCGTCGGGATGGCCGGAACAAGTCCGGCCATGACATACGTTATGCCGGTGCTTCAACGGCCCATCATCGATATTTTCCTGATTCAATTTTCAAACAGCCACGCGTGATCGTTCTCGCGTTTCATCGCGCGAGGTGAGCTTTTGGTTGCGCCCCTCAATGCGCGCGCGAGGCCTGCCTCGTTCGCGCCCTCATACGAGGGGCATGGAGCGCCGCGAGGCGCATCTTGTATCGTTTCGCTTCCGGCACCGCGTGCGAGGCGATGGTTCTCCGAAAGCGCTTCGCCTTGCGGCGCTCCATTGCGGGATTTTTGGCGAGGGGACCGTACTTCCGGGTGCGGACGGGGGAGAAACTCGACCCCTGATCCGGACGGCTTTCGCCGCCTTCATCCGCACCGCGTCCAGCCGCGAACGGCAGAGCCACGTAGTTGGCCCGGACGGTGACCCCGCAGACAAGCTTGCGCCGTCTGCGTTTATCGCGCCTCCCGGACGCAACGGGTGCGAACCGTGCGCGCAGGCGCCGCATCCTGCTCCGCTTCATGAGCGCCCTCGAGAAGCGCCCCTCACGAACAGGACGTGATGAACTTAAGAGAGGCTCAGAGCGCGGGGATTGGTGTCCCCATCACGAAATGTTGCAGGAGACGTTCGCTCGATATTATCCGCCGTCATTCCGGGGCGCGCGTCGTCGCGCGAACCCGGAATCCACAGCCACAAATGAGATTCCCGCAGTGGATTCCGGGCCTGCGCCAAGAGGCGCATCCCGGAATGACAGGTGGAGAAATCTCCATCCGGGCTACAGGCTCGTTGTCACTCTGGAATCTCCCGCGTCATCTCCGCGAAAGCGGAGACCCATACTCCCTGAGTCATCAATTTGAAGGAGATGCTGGAGCAACCTTCTCGCCATCACCACGACGTTCGGTGGTTATGGGTCCCCGCTTTCGCGGGGACGACGGCTGAGTATGTGGCGTGTACTCGATTTAACTCACAGGTTGTCATCACCGGGCTTGTCCCGGTGATCCCGATGGATTGAACAGCAGTGCTGCGACAATCGAGATGGCCGGGACATAGGCGGTCTTTAAGAACGCCGTTCTTCGAACGGCTATGCCCGGCCATGACAGAGCACGATGTTGCGCGCGCAGTGATGATCAAAGCGATGACGGGGCTAGAACGTCACGACGCCTCTGATCGACTCTCCGCGCTTCATCAGATCGAATGCCTTGTTGATGTCGTTCAGCGGCATCACATGCGTGATCATCGGATCGATCTGAATCTTTCCCTGCATGTACCAGTCGACGATCTTCGGCACGTCGGTGCGGCCGCGCGCGCCGCCAAAGGCGGTGCCTTTCCAGACGCGTCCGGTGACAAGCTGGAACGGACGCGTTGCAATTTCCGCTCCCGACGGCGCAACGCCGATGACGATCGATTGTCCCCAGCCGCGATGGCTCGCCTCGAGCGCCTGACGCATCACGGTGACGTTGCCGGTGCAGTCGAACGTGTAATCTGCGCCGCCGATCTGATCTTCTTTCGTCTTCGTCATGTCGACGAGATAGGGGACAAGATCCTTGCCGACCTCTGTCGGGTTGACGAAATGCGTCATGCCGAAGCGCTCGCCCCAGGCCTTCCGGTCGTTGTTGATGTCGACGCCGATGATCATGTCGGCGCCGGCGAGTCGCAGGCCTTGCAGCACATTCAGCCCAATGCCGCCGAGGCCGAACACGATGGCCTTCGCGCCTTGCTCGACCTTGGCGGTATTGATGACCGCGCCGATGCCGGTGGTGACGCCGCAGCCGATGTAGCAGACCTTGTCGAACGGCGCGTCCTCACGAATCTTCGCCACGGCGATTTCCGGCAGCACCGTGTAGTTCGCGAAGGTCGAGGTGCCCATGTAGTGATGGATCGGCTTGCCGCCCAGCGAGAAGCGCGACGTGCCGTCCGGCATCAGGCCCTGTCCCTGCGTGGCGCGGATCGCGGTACAGAGATTGGTCTTGCGCGAGAGACAGGAGGGGCATTGGCGGCATTCCGGCGTGTACAGCGGAATGACGTGATCGCCTCTCTTGACGCTGGTGACGCCGCGGCCGACGTCGACGACAACGCCCGCGCCCTCATGACCGAGAATAGCGGGGAAAAGGCCTTCCGGGTCAGCGCCGGACAGCGTGAATTCATCGGTATGACATACGCCTGTCGCCTTGACCTCGACCATCACTTCGCCCTCGCGCGGGCCTTCGAGTTGAACGGTCGTGATCTCGAGCGGTTTACCGGCTGCGATGGCGACGGCGGCGCGAACATCCATGAACTGAATCCTTTTGTGTCCTGCGGTTATCTCGGTCTGCGTTTTTTGAACGCATGACCCGGCGCAATTGACGATTGCCCGGCACCATAGGATCGGGCAAGCAATTGCGCAAATGAGCCCATCGTCGCCCCAGCCCACACTTGAATCGATTGCCGCGCGCACCGCGCCGGCGATCTTTGTGCTGCTATGGAGCACGGGATTCATCGGCACGAAGTACGTGCTGGCCGGCGCCGAACCGCTGACCTATCTCACCGTGCGCATGGCTCTCGTGGCATTGCTGATGGGCGTGATCGCGGCGATCTGGCGGCCGAAGTGGCCCGATCGCGCCGGTCTCATTCACAGCGCGATTGCGGGGCTTCTCGTCCATGGCTTCTATCTTGGCGGGACGGCGGTCGCGATCTTTCATTCCGTGCCTGCGGGGCTGTCTGCGCTCATTCCAGGACTGCAACCAATCCTGACATCCACACTCGCCAATCGCTGGCTCGGTGAGCGGGTGACGCCGCTGCAATGGACCGGTCTGCTGATGGGCCTCGCCGGAACGCTGATCGTTCTGCATGGGCGTTCGCTGTCGGGGGAGGCGGGTTGGGGCTGGTTAGGAACGTGTGTCGCGCTCATCAGCATCACGCTCGGCACGCTTTACCAGAAACGCTATTGCAGCCAGATCGACTGGCGTACCGGAAATTTCATTCAGTTTATCGCAGCGGGTTTGCTGTTCGCACTCGGGGCATGGTTGTTCGAGACGCGCGTGATCGTCTGGAATCGCGAATTCATCTTGGGCCTGGCGTGGCTGGTCGTGGTGCTGTCGATCGGCTCGATCGGGTTGCTGTACTGGCTGATCCGTCATTCGGCGGCGACGAGCGTGGCGAGCCTGTTCTATCTGGTGCCAGGTGTGACCGCGATCATGGCGTATCTGCTGTTCGACGAAAGGCTCGATCTGATTTCGATCGCAGGCATGGTGATCTGCGCGACCGCCGTGCTGCTGGTCAATCGCCCGGTAAAGGTCGACGTCTCGCCGGGAAGCTAGCCGCGCGTCTTTGCATACGCTGCGAGCGCGCGTGCGCGGGCAGCCTTGTGGTCGACGATCGGCTCCGGATAGGTCTTGCCAGGCGTAATGCCCGCTGCGGCCAGCTCCATCGGCGTTGCTTCCCATGGCTGATGGATCAATTTGGCCGGAAGGCGCGCCAGCTCCGGCACCCACCTCGAGACGTATGTGCCGTCGGGATCGAACTTCTCGCCCTGCAGGATCGGATTGAAAACGCGGAAATAGGGCGCCGCGTCGGCACCCGAGCCTGCAACCCACTGCCAGCTCGCCGGGTTGCTGCCGGGATCGGCATCGACCAGCGTATCCCAGAACCATTTCTCGCCGTCGCGCCAGTCGATCAGCAAATGCTTCACGAGAAACGACGCCACCACCATGCGCACGCGGTTGTGCATGATTCCGGTGTGCCAGAGTTCGCGCATGCCGGCATCGACAATGGGATAGCCGGTGAGGCCGCGTTGCCAGGCGCGGAGTGCTTTTGGATCGCTGCGCCAGGGGAATGCATCGAACGATGATTGAAGATTCTGTTCGGCAAGCTCCGGATGATCGAACAGGAGATGGCGCGAGAATTCGCGCCAGCCGAGTTCGCTCAGGAATTTGCCGACGCCGCCGGACACTGCGGGTTTTCGCGCGGCGGCGAAACTGGCGGCATGCCAGACCTGACGCGGGCTGATTTCGCCGAAACGCAGATGTGGCGATAACCACGAGGTGCCATCGCGATCCGGGCGGTCGCGCAGCGACGCGTAGCCTGCGATGTCGTTGTCGAGGAAATCCTTCAGCCGTGCCTGCGCAGCAGCTTCACCCGGCGTCCATGTCTCGCGCAGGCCGCCAGCCCAGTCGGGCCGCGCCGGTTCCAGGTTCCAGGAGGCGAGGTCGTCGGTCGCGACTTTCGGTCCGGCTTTCAGTGTCTTTGGCGCGGGCAGGGGCTGCGGCGGATCGCCGAGGCTCAGGACGCGTTTCCAGAACGGTGTGAACACGCGCAGGCCGCGGCCTTCCTTGTTGCGCAGACTTGCAGGCCTCACCAGCAGATCGCTGGGGAAGCTGCGCGCTGCCACGCCAATGTGGTACAGGGCGGCAGCAACCTCGCGCTCGGCTGCGGCCTGACCGGGGACATCGCTCTCGGTCCAATGGACCGCAGAGGCGCGGGCCTCTTGCGCAAGGTCTGCGATCACCTTCGCGGCAGGGCCCCGGCGCAGAATCAGCGATTGGCCGTGTGCAGCGAGGCTCCCTTGCAGGCTCCGCAGCGATTGGGCGAGCCACCAGCGCGACGCGCTGCCGATCGGACGTCCGCGCGGCGGGCGCTGATGGCTGCTTTCTTCGTCCAGGACATAGAGGCAGACGAGCGGTGCGCCGGTCTCTGCGGCAGCGTGCAGGGCTGGATGATCGGAAAGCCGCAGATCGTCACGGAACCAGACGATCATGGGGGCCGAAGAACCTGTCATTGCGCTGGCGATCCTGACTTTCGCGGCTGGGCCTGGCCGCCTAGCGAACTGTTAATGAGGCGGTAAACATAAACTGTCAAAATCGGTCGATTTTTCGTCGGAATGCATTTGGGGACGACACGATGGCACTCGGCTTGGGGAAGAACTCCTTCGGTTTCCTGAAGTTCAAACTCGGGACCAAGGCCACGATCTGTGCGGCGGTGCTGATCGCCGCGACCACCTCGATGGTGGTGGGAGCGGCCTATTGGTCGCTGAGCACGGAGTTCGAGGCAAGGGGCAAATCCGATATCGAAACCAGTCTTCGCACGCTGGCTCTGGCCTTCGCCGAAACCTATGGCGATGCCAAGGTCACCATCAAGGACGGCATCGTCAGCCGCGCCGAAATTCCTGCGATGCCGGAGTTCAAGGATCACCAGACGGTGGATCGCGCGACATCCTATGTCGGCGGGAACGCAACACTGTTCGTGTACGACGACGCGACCAAGCAGTTCGTCCGCCGGACCACCAACGTCAAGAAGGAGAACGGCGACCGCGCCGTCGGGACCCAGCTCGCAGCGGACCATCCCGCGCAGCCGGTCATCCGAAGCGGGCAGGCCTACAAGGGCCCGGCCGTGCTGTTCGGCAAAAGTTTCATGACCGCCTATCAGCCGGTGTTCGACGCTGCCGGAAAGATCATTGGAATTCTCTACGTCGGAATTCCGACGGCGCCGCTCGATGCGATGCTGCTCCATGCCATGCAGATGATGACGATCGCAGCGATCGTAGGAGCGCTGCTGGTTCTTGGTCTGACGATGCTGATCGTGCGCAGCGTGACCAAGCCGCTCCGCTCCGTCACGGATACGCTGACATCGCTCGCGGAAGGCAAGCCCGATGTGACCATCAGTCATGTCGATCGTTATGATGAAATCGGCTCCATCGCCCGGACCATTGGCGTGTTCAAGAACAACTCGCTCGAGCGCCGCCGACTCGAAGCGGAGCGAAAAGCCGCCGAAGCGGAATCGGCCCAGCGGCGCAAGGCGGAGCTGCAAAGCTTCGTGGATGAATTCCAGTCCAGTGTCGGCGGGATCATCGACAAGGTCCTGCACTCGTCCGGTGAGTTCGAGAGCGCCGCACGAAATCTGACCGAAGCCGCACGCAGCACGGCGCATCTGTCAAAGGCGTCCGCCGATGCCTCGACACAGGCCTCGGAGCATGTGCGCAACGCGGCCGCGGCGTCCGAGGAACTGACAAGCTCGATCGCCGAGATCAGCCGCCGGGTTCAGGAGTCCAACGGGATCGCTGCAGACGCCGTTCAACAGGCGGTCGCGACCGATGCACGGATGGCCGATTTGTCGAAGGCGGGAGATCGCATCGGCGACGTCGTGAAACTGATCACATCGATTGCGGAGCAGACCAACCTTCTGGCGCTCAACGCGACCATCGAGGCGGCGCGGGCAGGCGAGGCCGGACGCGGCTTCGCCGTGGTGGCGCAGGAAGTCAAAAATCTGGCCGGCCAGACCGCGAAGGCGACCGACGAGATCAGCAGCCACATCGTCAATATGCAGTCCGCGACGCGTGAATCGGTCGCTGCGATCAAGGCCATCGGGCAGACCATCGAACAGATCAACGACATTGCGACATCGATTGCCGCCGCGGTCGAACAGCAGGGGGCTGCGACGCACGAAATCGCCAAAAGCGTTCAGGCCGCCGCAAGCGTCACCACCGAAGTCGCCGCCAATGTCGGGGACGTCGCCAGCGGCGCGAACCGGACCGGCGAAACGTCCGATGAGATCTTCAAGTCGGCACAGGCGCTGAGCAGCGAAAGCCTGCACCTTCAGGCGGAGGTCGGGCGCTTCCTCGATGGCGTCAGAGCGGCCTGACGGTCTAGCCACCTGGCAATAAAAAAGGGACGCAATGCGTCCCTTTTTCTTTCCGTGTTGCTGCGATTACTTCGGCTGCGGAACGATCCGGATGTAGGGCTTCGGCGATTTCCAGCCGCCCGGATAGATCGTCTTCGCCTCGTCGTCGGTAACTGAACCCGCAATGATGACGTCCTCGCCCTGTTTCCAGTCGGCAGGGGTTGCGACGCGGTGCTTGGCCGTCAGTTGCACCGAGTCGATCACGCGAAGGATCTCGTCGAAGTTGCGTCCGGTGGTCATCGGATAGACCAGAACCAGTTTCACCTTCTTGTCCGGGCCGATGATGAACACCGTGCGCACCGTGGCGTTGTCGGCAGCAGTGCGGCTGTTGGCGTCGCCCGACGTGCTTGCGGGCAGCATGTTGTAGAGCTTCGCGACGGAAAGATCGGTGTCGCCGACCATGGGGTAGTTCGGCGCAAATCCCTGCGTCTCCTTGATGTCGTCGCTCCACTTGGTGTGCTTGTCGACCGGGTCGACGCTCAGGCCCAGCAGCTTGACGCCTCGTTTGTCGAATTCGGGTTTCAGTTGCGCCAGCCTTCCGAGTTCGGTCGTGCAGACCGGCGTGAAATCCTTCGGATGCGAGAAGAGCAGGGCCCAGCTATCGCCAATCCAGTCGTGGAAACGGATGCGTCCTTCGGTGGTATCCGCCTCGAAATCCGGCGCCACCGCACCAATCTGAAGTGTCATCGATCCGCCTCATGTCCTTAGAGTTACAGAGAAAATTCTATCTGCAAAATATAACCCGCAGAAGACTTGTGCGGAACAGCGTGGCGAAAAGGACAAGATTTTTCTCACATGCGGCGACTTTCCAGAAGTCCCTGCTGTTTTGTCGCAGGTTGCTGAAAGGGACTGCTGCGGGTCGCGCACTCACGTTTTCGCGATGCCTCGAATTTGACTTTGATGCGCCGCAACGCCGCCGGTTCCAGTTGTCATTGCATGAACCATGCGGACGGTCAGTGCGACCAATCCGCAACCATAAGAGAAAGAAGCGTGCTCCGAATCGCTTCATTAACGCTTCGTTTACATCCGCATGAAAATGCTGCGGGACACAAAAAGAGAATAGTAACATGACGTCCGCCTCGATCATCTCCAACGCTCCGCTTTCCGAACTGATCCGGAAAATCGAAACCAGCTCCGTTGCCGACCGTGATGTGTCCGCCTACGCGCTCGCTTTCGTGCGCGACGGTGTCATCACCGGTGAGGGGCCAACGACCGCAGGCCGCGTTCACTTCTCGCGGGCACTGGATGCGGATGACGCAGCCTGGTGCGTGCGCATTCTCAATGCCGCAGCGAACACCAACGAGCCCGTCAGCCGTGCTGAGGCCGAAACTCTTTTCGAGATCAACAAGGCCGCGACCGAGCGCAGCGACGATGGACGGTTCGACGATCTTTTCACGAAGGCGATCGTTCATCACGCGGCGGCCGCTTCCGGCCTGCCGGTGCCGCCTCGTTCCATTGCGCTCTCACCCGAAACGTCGATCGAGAGCTGGGCGCCTACCACGGCGGTCGGCGTCAATACCGAAGTGCTTGAGTGGATCGCCGGCCAGATGCGCGGCACCCGCCGCAACAACCGCGCACTCGCGGTGCTGGTCGCGAGCCTGATCGGCGCGGCGACCCTGCCGCTTGCACATACGCTGCCGAATTTCCTCGACCTTGGAATGTAAGGCGAGCGCGTTCCACCAATAAGAGGCAGGCGCTACTTTGCGCCTGCCGTCTTTGCTGCCGTTTTGGCCATCTCCGGAAGGCCGACGGTTTTTCCCGGAAATCCTGCCACATCGAAGTAGCGCTGTTGCTCGACGCGCTGGAACTTCAGCACGGTCCGCAGGCCATTGGCTGCGGGCTTGCCTGCAATGGTCGTCGCGAATGATTTCGAGACGAGGCCATTCGGCATTGCTTCCGTCATGATACGGCCGAGCAGCGTGCCCTTGGGCTTGCGCGTAAGGCCGAGCAGATGAGCTGCGGTGATGCCGACATCGGCATTGCTCACCGGCAGTTCACTGACAAAACCGGCTTTGAAGTCAGGACCAATCGCCGCCATGAAATTCATGGTGTCGCCGCGGCTGAAGCTGCCGTGCATGCCCTGGCCCTGCCGCAGCACGGTATCGGCGATCTCCACCGAACACAGCGTCGGCTCGTCACAGCCCGTGGAGTAGGAGCGGAAGTTCACGACGATCGCCGGGTGCGGCGTCACAGCCTTGCCTCTCAGACTCAGAGCCGAGAGCGGCAGCGTGCCGGGAAGCTTCCCAAGTTTGTCCTCGACGAAAATGCCGCTGACGTAGTCCTGCTCGAGCAGCGCCTTCACGGTGCGGTCCGCAAGTTTCTTGTCGCCTTTCGGCAGATAGATCAGATCGGAGCCGCCGTTGGTCGCGACGACCAGATCCGGCTTCGTCGGGTCCTTGCCGAGCAGGCCATTGCCGGCTTTCGGATACGCATTGGCGCCAACCGGCTTGTTGCCGTCGTTGGGATCGAACAGCGGCAGGTCCAATGCCTTCGCCAGATCGAGGGCGAGGAAGCCGAGCGGCAGAAAACCTTCCGGCGTGTCGGGATAGGTGTTCTTTACCGTCGGGCTGGTCTTGCTCTCTTTCGAGATCGTCGAGAAGCCGTGATCCGCCGAGACGATGATGTTGGTGTTGGCGGAGAGGCCGAGGTCGTCCAGCGCCTTGCGCAGTTGCGCGAGATTGTTGTCGGCGTTCTTGATCGCCGCGAGCGATGACGGGCCGTTGATGCCCGGCGTCACGCTGTTGAGGCTGTCGCCCTGATTGTGCTGGGTGCCGTCCGGATCGCGCGACCAGAACACCAAAACGAACGGTTTGTTGCGCGCCTTGAACATCGGCAGCACGACCTTGCTGGCAACGTCGGCGAGATATTCCTGCTGCTTGATGTTGGCGACCGTCGTGCCGGGGGTCTTGGCGTCGCCGGCCTTGCCGTTGTCGCCGCGGCCGGGCGTCACGAGAGGAAGGTTTGCGGCGGTCAGGGCGGCCTTCACTTCATCGGAGAGCGGAATGCCGATCAGCTTGCCGTCCTTTTCGACTGCGCCGGTCTGGTCGTCGATGGTGATGGTCTTGGTGCCGGTCCGCTCGGTGTGGTCGAACAGGAATGTCGGGCCAACCTTGCCGATGGCGGCGGTGCTGAACCCGGCGTCGCGCGCGGCTTTCAGCAAGGTTTCCTCGTTAAGGTAGTCGCCGTTGAAGTCCTTATCGATCTCACCCAAAATCTGGTCATGCTCGATGAACGGCACGACCGTGCCCAGTTGGCTCGGAACCGACTGCACCGGCTTGCCCGTATAGATCGAGTTGCTGAAGGTGCCGGTGTCGCCGAGATAGTGGCCCGTCGACATCCCTGATGCGTTGGCCATGGTGAAGGTCGGGAACAGGGAGTGGGGGTTCTTGAAATTCACGCCCTTGTCGCGCACGGCGGCCATCGCAGGCGCCAATTCAGGGGTGACCTTGAGCGCGCGGAGCCCGTCTGGCACGAACAGAATCAGGTTGCGGGGCTGGCTGTTTTGGGCGAAAGCCATAGTCGACGACAACGCCAAAAAACCGAAGGAAATGAAAGAAATGGTGCGGCGCATGGGAGACTCGTTTCTGGACGGATATGCGGTCAATGCAGGTGTGCTGAGCGGTACCTTGGTGTAGTTACGCCTTGCGACAGAATTGTTACAACCCGCCATGCATGCAAAATTGCGGTTGAAAGCTATCCCGGCCGAATTCCGCCCTTAAGGTCCAAATCAACTCATGTTCAAGAAGATACTGATCGCCAATCGCGGCGAAATCGCCTGCCGGGTCATGAAAACCGCGCGCCGTATGGGCATCAAGACGGTCGCCGTCTATTCGGAAGCCGACCGCGATGCGCTCCATGTCGAGATGGCCGACGAGGCCGTCTTCATCGGTCCGCCGCAGGCTGTCGACAGCTACCTCGTCATGGAGAAAATCGTCGAGGCTTGCCTCCAGACCGGCGCGGAGGCGGTACACCCAGGCTACGGCTTCCTGTCCGAACGTGAGGCTTTCCCGCGCGCCCTCGCGGCGGCTGGGGTGGTTTTCATCGGTCCCAATCCGGGCGCGATCGCCGCGATGGGCGACAAGATCGAATCGAAGAAGGCTGCGGCCAAGGCCAAGGTTTCCACCGTGCCGGGTTATCTCGGCGTGATCGAAGACAGCGTGCATGCAGCCAAGATCGCCGACGAGATCGGTTATCCGGTCATGATCAAGGCGTCGGCCGGCGGCGGCGGCAAGGGCATGCGCATCGCCCATTCGAAATCCGAAGTCGAGGAAGGCTTCAACCTGGCGAAGGCCGAGGCGAAAGCGTCGTTCGGCGACGACCGCGTTTTCGTCGAAAAGTTCATTGTCGATCCGCGCCACATCGAAATTCAGGTGCTGGGCGACAAGCATGGCAACGTGATCTATCTCGGCGAGCGCGAATGCTCGATCCAGCGCCGCAACCAGAAGGTCATCGAAGAAGCGCCGTCGCCGCTGCTCGACGAGGCCACGCGCCGCAAGATGGGCGAGCAGGCCGTCGCGCTGGCCAAGGCCGTGAACTACGATTCCGCCGGCACGGTGGAGTTCGTGGCGGGCCAGGACAAGAGCTTCTATTTCCTCGAGATGAACACCCGCCTTCAGGTCGAGCATCCGGTGACCGAACTGATCACCGGGGTCGATCTCGTCGAGCAGATGATCCGCAGCGCCGCTGGTGAAAAACTCGCCCTGACACAGAAGGACGTCACGCTCACCGGCTGGGCTGTTGAGTCGCGCGTCTACGCCGAGGATCCGTTCCGGAATTTCCTGCCGTCGATTGGACGGCTCGTGAAATATCGCCCGCCCGCGGAAAGCAAGGTGGACGACATCACCGTGCGCAACGACACCGGCGTGCAGGAAGGCGGCGAGATTTCGATCTACTACGATCCGATGATCGCCAAGCTGGTGACTCATGCGTCATCGCGTGCCGCTGCCATCGAGGCGCAGTCGCAGGCGCTGGATTCGTTTTATATCGACGGCATCCGCCACAACATTCCGTTCCTGTCGGCGCTGATGAATCATCCGCGCTGGCGCGAGGGCAATCTTTCGACGGGATTCATCGCCGAAGAATTTCCCAAGGGCTTCGGGCCGCGCACGCCGGAAGGCGAGACCGCAAACCGGATCGCGGCGGTGGCCGCGGCTGTCGATCACATTCTGGGCGAGCGCAAGCGCCAGATTTCCGGCCAGTTGAACGGCCGTGCCGTGTCGCGTGAACGCCGCCGTTCGGTCTGGCTCGACCGCAACGAGGTTCAGCTTGAGGTCGCGCGCGACGGCGAGGGGATCGTCATCCGTCTCATCGGCGCCGACGGCGCGCTCGGACAGCCCGTCACGCTGCTCTCGAACTGGAAGCCGGGCGATCCGGTCTGGCAGGGCAGCATAGCAGGGCATCCCGTCGCCGTGCAGGTGAGGCCGATGCCGAACGGCTTCCGGCTGGCCTATCAGGGTTATGAACTGCCCGTGCAGGTGTTCACCGAGACGGAGGCCGCGGCAGCGCGCCTGATGCCGGTCAGTTCAGCCGCAGATGCCGGCAAGAAGGTGCTGTGTCCGATGCCGGGCCTCGTGATCTCGATCGCCGTGACCGAAGGCCAGGACGTCAAGGCGGGCGAGACTCTTGCGGTCATCGAGGCGATGAAGATGCAGAACGTGCTCCGCGCCGAGCGCGACGGCGTTGTGAAGAAAATCGCCGCCACGCCGGGTGCCACACTGGCTGTCGATGCACTGATCCTCGAATTTGCGTGAGGGTGATATGGTCCCGCAGGAGAAGCGCGAAGCATTCCGTGCCATCCTGTCGGGCCGTGACGTCATACGTCCCGGTTCGGTTTACGATCCGATCTCGGCGCGGATCGCCGAGGACGTCGGGTTCGAGCTTGGAATTCTCGGCGGCTCGGCCGCGTCGCTGACGATACTTGGCGATCCGGACCTTTTGCTGATCACACTGTCTGAACTGGCCGAGCAGGTGCGGCGCATTTGCCGCGCCGGAAAAATCCCGGTGCTGGTCGATGCCGACCACGGTTATGGCAACGCGCTCAACGTCCGCCGCACGGTGCAGGAACTGGAAGCCGCTGGCGCTGCCGGTCTCACCGTTGAGGACACACTGCTGCCGCAGGCCTACGGGCAGGCGAAGCCGCAACTGATCTCGCTCGACGAAGGCGTCGGCAAGATGAAGGCGGCGCTCAGCGGCCGCTCTGACCTGTCGCTGGTGATCGTGGGCCGGACGGGTGCCGCATCGATCTCGAACATCGACGATACAGTGGCACGCGCGAAAGCTTACGAGGCCACGGGCGTCGATGCGCTGTTTTTCACCGGCTTGAAAACCCGTGCCGAACTTCAGGCGATTGCTGCCGCGACGAAACTGCCGATCATCATGGGGAGTGCCGATGGTGAGCTCGCCGACATGGCGTTTCTTGCCAGCCAGCGGGTGCGCGTTGCCAATCAGGGGCATCAGCCCATCGCGGCGGCCACGCAGGCTGTCTATGAAACGCAAAAAGCGTTGCGCGATGGCGTCGCGCCGAAGGACTTGAAGGGACTGCCTTCAGCGGAGCTGACCAACCGCGTGATGCGCAGTGCCGACGTGAAGATACGCAACGACGATTTCCTCGGACTGAAGAAGTAAAACCACGAGGCCGGTTCGATGAGCGATGTCATTCGCCACATCATCGTTCGAGGCAAGGTGCAGGGCGTCGGATACCGCGCCTGGATCGAGGGCGAGGCTGTGGCGCGGGGGCTCGCCGGATGGGCGCGCAACCGCAAGGACGGCACGGTGGAAGCGGTGCTTTCCGGCTCCGAATCCGACGTTGCGGCGCTGATCGAAAAATGCCGGCGTGGCCCCGGCATGGCGCGCGTGACGGCGGTCGACAACGAACCGGCTGGCGACGACATGCTGAAACTGCGCGCGTCGGGTGAGCGCTTCTCGGTTCTGCCGACGATCTGACGCAGGTTACTTCGTGACAGCTTCCTTGCGGAATGTTGCTGCGAGAATGCGCAGCGCGGCCCGTTTCGATGTGTCGCTGACGCGGGAGTAGAGCATCACTTTCGATGCGTTCAGCCGCGGCAATCCGAACGCCGGTCCCACATCGACCATGCCGGCAGGTGCGATCCGTTTCGCGAGCGGCGCGACAGCCAGCCCTGCGGCTGCCGCGGCGACCACGGCGCTCACGCCGCCGCCGATGAAAGCCTCGGTCCATTTGACGTTCGCCTTGTCGAGCGCCCGCGTTGCGGTGGCGCGGACGCCGCATGGAGCGGCCAACGCGGCGACGCGCAGCGTTTCGCCCTTGGCCCAGTGGAATCCGGGCGAGGCGAACCAGCCGAAGTCATCGGTGCAAAGTGTTTCCCCGCCGCGCCGGCTACCCTCCTGACGCACCACGACTGCATCGAGTTCGCCGCCATCGAATGCATCCAGCAGCGTCCGCGAAAAATCGATGGTGACGGCCAATGTCAGCGACGATGACGCGCCGCGCAGTTTTTCGAGAATGGGCACGAGTTCAGGGCCCGCTGCGTGGTCGCTGATGCCAAGCGTCAATTGCTGGCTCACCGGAGCCGATCCCGAAAGCGCGCGATCATGGGCGGCGATCAGCACACGCGCATTGTCCTGAAAGGCCGCGCCATCGGCGGTCAGGCGAACGGCGCGGGGAGAGCGCTCCACCAGCCGCTTTCCCAGGGTGGCCTCGAGGCGCTGGAGCTTCATGCTGACGGCAGCCTGCGTCGTGCCGAGGGCTTCGGCGGCGCGGGTGAAGCTTTGCAACTCGGCCACCAGCAGGAAGGCCTGGACGGTCGGGATATCAAGGGCGTTCATTTTATCATCACGTATCGTTATGATTGATATATCTAATCATAAGATACCAATATGATGCGGCAAGGTCTAGCTTCTCTCCATGCGCTGCCCGCGCAAATTTCAGGAGAAAGTCCATGCCCCTCATTACAGTCCAGTACAACTCACAACGTCACGCTCCTTCGCTGAAGGCCGATATCGCGGCTGCCGTCACCAAGCTGTCGGCGGATATCTTGCACAAGGATCCCAAGGTTACCGCGGTGATCGTGCAGTCCGTCGATGCCGCCGACTGGTTCGCCGGCGGGCAATCGCTGGCCGATCAGAAGCTGGCCAGCGTCTGGGTCGATATCCACATCTCGGACGGAACCAACAGCAAGGACGAGAAGGCTGATTTCATCGCCGCGGCGTTCAAGCGGATGGATGACCTGCTCGGGCCGCTGCACAACGAGAGCTACATCTATGTGCATGATGCGCGCGCGGATGCCTACGGCTTCGGTGGCCTGACGCAGGAACGCCGCTATATCGCAGGCAAGCTTGCGGCCGCGCCGCACAGTGCGGCAGCGTGAGAGAATGAAAAGCGGCCGGTGAGTGGAGCAGTTGCTGATCACCGGTCATGGCCGGATTTATTCCGGCCATCCACGTCTTAGCGATGTTCCAGCAGGAATGGGCGTGGATGGCCGGGCATAGGCAAGCGAAGGCGACGCCGTTCTTCGAACGGCTATGCCCGGCCATGACGACGACAGATATTGCGATGCCTCTGCTTCAGAGACTTCGATCGAGGCCGATATGCGGAGCGGTCTTTAAAATACTGTTCCGCTGAGCAAGGGCCAGACCATAGTCAGGCTTGAGCGCGAGGGCTGAATCGAAGCTGGTGAGTGCTTCCTGATGCCGTCCAAGTTGCTGGAGCGCGAGACCATGGCTGTAGTGGAGCATTGCAACATTCGGCCGCAAGCCGATCGCTCGCCTGAGCTGCTGCTCCGCAGCTTCGTATCTGTGTTGCTGGAGCAAGGCGACGCCGAGGAGATATGTCGCATCGACGTGTTTCGGCTCCGCTTCCAGGATTGCCCGATACACTTTTCCCGCTTCCGCGGTCTGCCCGCGCTGATGGAAGCCCTTGGCCACGGTGAGATTGGCCGGTACCGCACGCCGCCGCTCAGTGTCGAGGTTCTTCAGCAACTGCGACGCATCGGTATGATGTGGGTCGACCGCAAGAATCTGGCGGCAGGCTTGCGCGGCTCCTTCAAGACTGCCTTCCTTTTTCATTCTCAATGCGCGATCGAAAACCACCGGGAGGGTCTGAGGCTCAAGCGCACCGCGAAGGTTGCGCTGGTCGCGCGTGCTCACGCGCAGGCATTCGACCCGGCGCTCGATAACGCCGAAATCATACTTGTAGGGGAAATCTCCGGTCTGAAGATCGTAGACCTTGAAGCCGTTCTCAATGCTCCAGCGAACGCATTGCAGATGGAGCACGAAACCGGGAGGAGGGCGTTTGATGTTGAGGTCGCGCCCATTCAGCAGGCTGATCAGCGACCGGTTCTTCCAGTCGATGAGGCTGGCCTGAATGCCGATCCGGTTTTCGCCTTGCCAGAGAATCGGCAGGTACAGCGCATTGTCCGCGAAGCAGCACCGCAGCATGTTGCGGAAATTGTTCATCATGCCGTAGGGCAGCCGCGGATTGTATCGTGCGGCAAGCTTGGCGGCCCACTGCAATTCCCAGAATTTCAGAAGCGCTTCGATGTCGTCTTCAATCGTCTCCGCGGTGGGAGTCGTGATCCTGTATTCGCCGTCTTCTGCCTGCCTCAGCGCGACGCGTGCGTTTCGCCGCGCTTTCGCATCGAGCCTCTCGTAAAGGAAGGCATCCCAGTCACTCGGCAAATTCACGTAAACGTAGATATCGTGATCGATGCCGTCGCCATCATCCGGGCGCTGGATTTTGTCAGTGACGAAATCGGGCGATGGAAATTGATCCAGAAAGAGCTTGAGGCGTTCCGGCGAGGCGAAGATGTTTTCGAGGTGAAGTCTCGCCCAGTTCAGCCGCTTGGTATGGTCCGCGAAAGCGCGAACAGTCTCTTGCGCGAATTGGGGATCGCAAATGAAGCCGGTATAGCCCGCGAAATATCCGCCGCCGGTGCGCAGTTCATTGTGGAATTTGCCGTCCCGGCTCTGTTCAGTCCGCAATTGCAGCGGGAAGAACCCGACATAGTCGGGTGAGTTGGCGTCCGCTTTCGCAGCCAGGACGATCCACTGGGCGCCGAGCTTTTCGAACCACCCCGCGATCCATGTCCAGGACATGTAGAACTGCGCTTCGGGGTCCGCCTGGTACACAGCCTCCCAATTGCTCCGAACGCGGAGCAACATGTCCCGGCTTTTGATCACATCCACATGCATGGCGTTGACCTTTGCTCTTGGGAGCGCTGGCGCACGAATGAGAAGTGTCAGCAGGCGAAGGCTGTTCTGGCTGTATTCCTTGCTCAAAAATCGAAGATCGGCCCAATTACGCCATCGAAGGGCGGCCGTTGGCAAGGCTGGCCCCGGCGGCCTCAGGCGCCGAAGACGTCCCTGAAGGCCTGCTTCAGGGCCACATCCACATCGGCCATGGTCACCGGAAGGCCGAGATCGACAAGGCTGGTGACGCCGTAGCGGGGGTCTTCGACCCCGCAGGGGACGATGCCCGAGAAGTGCGTGAGATCTGGCTCGACGTTGATTGAGATGCCATGCAGCGAGACCCAGCGCTTCAGGCGAACACCGATCGCGCCGATCTTGTCCTCGTGGCCGGGCCCTCTCTCGGGCCGCGCCACCCAGACGCCGACGCGATCCTCGCGCCGCTCGCCGCGCACGTTGAAGGCGGCGAGGGTGCGAATCGTGAATTGCTCAAGGCTGGCGACATAGGCGCGAACGTCGGGCCGGCGGCGCTTCAGATCGAGCATCAGATAGACCACCCGCTGGCCGGGGCCGTGGTAGGTGAACTGTCCGCCGCGCCCGGTTTCAAACACGGGAAAGCGGGCATCGAGCAGGTCTGTGGCCTTGGCGCTGGTGCCCGATGTGTAGAGCGGGGGGTGTTCCAGCAGCCAGACCAGTTCGGGCGCGTTCCCGGCGGCGACGTCCGCAGCGCGCTGTTCCATGACCTCGACGGCGTCCTGATAGGCCACCGGCGAATCCGCAATCCGCCACTCGGCGGGCGGGCCGGAGCGGGGGAAAAACGACGTCAAAGCAAGGTCTTCGCGGCGCTCCTGGAGCATATTAACCATTGGGTAACCATAATCGTGCTGATCTGCGTCCATCATTCATGTGTGGGTGTCAAATCAAAGTGGCAACTCTCGATAACGTCTCGGTCGATCTGATGGTGGTTCTGGGAACCACCTCGATGCCTGTCCATCAGGTGATGCGGCTCAGCCGCGGCGCGATCATCGAACTCGATGCGACCGAGCAGGACGAGGTCAAGGTGCTCGCCAACAACCTGCCCATCGCCAGCGGTGTGGTGGTCGTCAACCGCAACCGCATCGCGGTTGAAGTCAAGCAAATGCTGCCCCGGACGCCTGATCACAGATAGTCCGGAAAAGCCTTGTCGAACCATCGGTTGAGGCCTTGTCCCCCCATCTTCGATTTGTTACATGGGCGCCGGTTGATCCCGCGCCGGGTGCGAATCCGGGGCCGATCTTCTAGCGCTCGTGGCGGAATTGGTAGACGCGCTGCCTTGAGGTGGCAGTCCGTAACAGGGTGGGGGTTCGAGTCCCTCCGAGCGCACCACCTCACCGAAAATCATACATTCAGCGGATATTCGGACCGGCCGGCGCATCGGTCCGGCTGCCGGTCTTGATCGGCGCGGTGAGGGGTTTGAATGCGCCGTCGCAGGCCCGGACCGGGTGGCTGCCCGGAAGGCGTACAAGGCTTCGCTGCCTGCTCGCGGCGGAAATGTTGGTGCGTGCAGGCTTGCCGAGAAGTGGCGCGGTAGCCGTGGGCTGTAACAAAACGACCGATGTCCGCGCGACGACCTTCTGCCGCGCCAGCCAGACCGAACGCACTGAGCGCGGAGCATCATGGAACGGTGTCTCCACCGCGCCGAACGTGAAACCGCTCGGAGCCTTCACTGCGATATTCGGGCCGTGAATCCAGTACGGAACCCATTGCGCGGGGTCGGTGACTGTCTTGGGCCGCTCAGGTGTCGCAGGAACAACGTGGACGATGCGATAGCCGCGCGCCTTCAGTTCGCGAAGGATCACAGGCAAAGCGGCCTGCGTCCGCGCCTGGATGTCGTGCAACAGCAGAACGCCTTTGCCCTTCGCCTCCAGCCGCGACAGCGCGAAATGGACAACCTGTCCGGATGAGATATGGCGCCAATCGTCGGCGGGGAAATCGGCGCTCCAGTTCATGATCCCGCGGCTGCCAAGAGCCGCCTCGACCGCCTCGCTGCGGCGAAGCCCCGGAATGCGGAAGAACGGTGCGAGCAGCGAGGGATCGCCAAGGGCGGCGCTCACATGCGCAATGCCGTCGTCGATTTCCGTGGCCATGCGGTCCGGCGGCAGATTGCCGAACTGGAACGGATGGTTCTCGCTGTGGGTGCCGACCGTGTGCCCGGCATCATGAACGCGGCGCACGTCCTGCGGGAATTCCTTGGCCATGCGGCCGACCATGAAAAACGTCGCCTTGACGCACTGCGCAGCAAGGATGTCGAGAATGGCGTTGGTGTGTGCCGGCAGCGGGCCGTCGTCGAAGGTCAGGACCACTTCATGGTCGTTGAGCGGCAGCGTCTCGCCATACTGCATGGTGCCGATGCGCGGGTGTTCTTTCGGATCAACGACGATGGTGCGCGATGTGCCGAGCGCATCCGGTCCGCACTCGGCGGCCTGAACAACGGTGGCCCCGAACGAGGCTGTCGCCATGGACAGGCCAAGCGCCGTGAGGAGCGCGGTGCAGGTTCCGCTGGCGGTTCGGCGCATGGCTAATCCGTTATGGCGCGATCCCGTCGTGCTTACCGCCGGGGCCCTGAACGCATGCTTAATTCGGCGGGTCTTCCTATCGGTCATTCGACGAACTCTTGACCGGCCGCGGGGCGACCAGATGAACGACCTTGTAGCCGTTGCGCTTCAGATATTGCAGGAAGGCCGGCAGCATCTTTGCCGTCTGCGCCTTGGTGTCATGGAGAAGGATGATGCCCTTGCCTTCGTCATCAAGGCGCTCGGTCAACAGGCGCAACTGCTGCTCCGGGGGCATGGGATCCCAGTCGCTGGCCCAGAGGTCGGCGCCGAGAACCGCGATCCCACGCGACTGAAGGCTGCTCAGCAGCGCGGGCGTGGAAGCGAAGCCGGGAAAGCGGAAGAAGGGCGTCGAGGGGACGGATGTTGCCTTACCGTGTAATGCCTTCTCATCGGCAGTAATCCCGCGATCGATTTCCTCCATCGCTTGCGTCTGGCCCATCTTGTCGAGCCATGGATGCGACCATGTGTGATGGCCGATGCTGTGGCCTGCCGTCGCGATTTTCTTGACCATCCCCGGATTGGCTTCGGCATTTCTGCCGACGAGGAAGAACGTGGCCTGAACGCATTCGCTGGCGAGAGCAGATAGTACTTTCGTCGTGGTCGGCGGGAAGGGGCCGTCGTCGAATGTCAGGACGACTTCCTTGTCCGCCAGCGGCAGGGTTTGCGGGAAGCTTTTAAGGCCGACACGAGGAAATGCTTGCGGATCGACCGTCATGACGCGGGAGGTGCCGAGCGCATCCTTGCGCGGGCACTCGGCAGCGCAGACACCAGTCGCGGCTGTGGCGAAAAGCGCCACCACCACGGCTTTCAACACGATCATGACAGGCTTCCTGGAACAGTGTGATGCTTGCGCACATTTAGCATTGCATTCGGTGGTGTCGATTGGATTATGCCTGAAACGCACACGCAAATCAGCGTCGTCATCGATCTTGCGATGATGTGCAGTCTTATCGTCGACGCTTGGCGGCGTGCTTATTCCAATAGCGATTCACGCTGCCCGTTTCCGCATAGGTTCTCTGCGCTCAGCGGGTCACTGGCCACATCTGTGCCTCATTATTGCCACCTGCCGCAATAAAACGGGCATGTCGCTTGTCGCAAAACATCGATGTTTTGGCGGCTTCTTTGCACATTAGGCGAACGTGACGTTGTCGCACGCGACCGTCCATCACGCCAAAATCATCCGGAGCTAAAAATTTGATTCGAACAGTCACCGCCGTGGCGGCGCTTTGTGCGTTGTCATCAATTGCCGAAGCGCGTGTTCGCACACCGGCCGTCGCGCCAGAATGCAACATCACAATGCCATGTATCGGCGTCGACAATCCTGTTCACGCACGTCAGCGCGGCCAGCGCAAAGTCGAGTCGGCATTTTCCATGATGCAGCCAGCGGCAACGCCTCGACTGAGCAGGCGACAACAGCGGGCGCTTGAGCGCGCGCAACGCAACTTTGAACCGGCACCGCGTGCGGTTGCCGAACGCGCGTCCCACGCATCGGAAGGATATTCAGCCGGTCTCGTCGGTCCATTGGCCGCCAAGCTGGCATCGATCCAGGCGGCCTGCGCGGGAACGCAGGCGATCTCGGGTATTCGCCACACACGGATCGCGGGAACGCGCCGGATGTCGCTTCACGCCCAAGGCAAGGCTGTAGACGTGCGCGGTCCTTACGGCTGCATCTACGCACAGCTCAAAGGCTGGAGCGGCGGTTACTCGACCGACTCCGGACGCGTGCAGCACATCCACATTTCCTATGACGATGCGGGCGGCCGTGAAATGGGCCTGCGCTTTGCCCACGGTGGCGGACGCCGTTCGTGGCGCGAAGCCAACGCACGCATGCGATAATCTGAACGACAGGGCCGTCCGGAAACGTCGACTTTCCGGACGGCTAGTGGAGTGGATTTGACATTCGCTACCTATCTCACCGCGAATCCGCAAAGCGAATGTCAAATCCAAAACTCCACTAGAAACTTATGTTTGCTAGTGGTCCTTTGATTCTAACATTCGCTAAAGCGCCTGCCGAAACTGCATGCGAATGTTAGAATCGGACCACTAGGTCTCTTCTGTTAACCTGCGATTAACCATGTTGGGCTGACCCTCCGATCTGCGGAGGTGTCACATGCAGCGGCTACGGCTGAAGGCAGATGGACGGATTGTCGAGGTGCTGGACGGGCGGGAAGCTCCGCTGGTGCCTGACATGCCCGGCGACACGCCATCGCGCAAAACTTCCACGACACCCGTCGTGCGCGATTTGCGCCTTCGCGCAAAACTGACGCAAGCCGAGTTCGCCTCACGCCTCGGCGTTCCTCTCGAGACCATACGCAACTGGGAGCAAGGCAAGCGTTCGCCGCGCGGTCCGGCGCGTGCGCTGCTGACCGTGATCGCTCACGAGCCCGATATGGTTTTCGCGGCACTTGCGCGCCGGTCTTGACCGGGCATGACGTCAAGGTTCCGCCATGCGCCGTTCTTGGCAACGCGGCCTGCGCCGCGCAAGATGGTGAGCTTTCCGGCATTCAGGAACGATGCTGAGGCATGCGATGCACACCGTTGAAGCGAACGGCGCCAACATTCCGGCGATAGGTCTGGGGACCTGGGAGCTACGCGACCGTGCCTGCGCACGTATTGTCGAGCAGGCACTTCGGCTTGGCTATCGCCATATCGATACAGCACAGGTTTACGAGAACGAGCGCGAGGTCGGTGAGGGCGTGCGCGCCTCCGGCGTCAAACGCGCCGACGTCTTCGTCACCACGAAAGTCTGGACCACCCATTTTGCGCCGAACGATCTGCTGCGCTCGACCAAGGAAAGCCTGGCGCGCCTGCGGATGACCGAGGTCGATCTGCTTCTGCTGCACTGGCCCAATCCGCAGGTGCCGCTGGAAGAAACGCTGGGCGGGCTTGTCGAGGCCCAGAAGCTTGGTCTCACACGTCACATCGGGGTGTCGAACTTCACGGTGGCGCTGATCGAGGAGGCGGTGGCAAAGGCCGCGGCGCCGCTGGTTTGTAATCAGGTCGAGTATCATCCGTATCTCGAACAGAACACGGTGCTGGCGGCTTGTCGTGACAATGGGCTCGCGCTGGTCGCGTACAGTCCGGTCGCGAAGGGGCGCGTCAAGAATGCCGAGGCGCTGAACCGTATCGGCGCGCGTTACGCCAAAAGCGCGGCGCAGGTCTGTTTGCGCTGGCTGATCCAGCAGGACGTGGTTGCCATTCCACGCACGTCCAAGGTCGAGCGTCTGTCCGAAAATCTCGACGTGTTCGATTTCAATCTGACCGACGACGAAATGGGCGAGATCTTCGCGATGGGGACGCGCGGCGGCCGCATCACAGATTTCGGATTTGCACCCAAATGGGATTGAGTGTGGCTTGATCTTGCCGCAGGGATCGCCCATTCAGGGCCATCATGTTCTTTTCGGTTTCCAAAATACTCGGCTTCTTTGTCGTGCCGTCCAACGCGGTGGCGATGCTTTGCGCGCTCGGCGCGCTGCTGCTGCTGCTGACGCGTTTCCGCAAGGCCGGGTCGCGCATTCTCGGACTAGGCGTCCTTCTTATGCTGGTCTGCGGGTATTCCTCGCTCGGCAATCTGCTGCTGCTGCCTCTGAGCGAACGCTTTCCGGCGTGGAGCGCGGCGGGCCGAACGCCGGACGGGATCATCGTTCTCGGCGGCTCCATCGATCCTGAACGCAGTCAGGCGCGGGGCTCGCTGGAAATGGACGCGTCTGCCGAGCGCATCATTACCATGCTGCAATTGGCCCGGCGCTATCCGCAAGCGCGTATCGTGTTCAGCGGCGGCAGCGCGAACCTGATTCAGGAGCCGGTGCCGGAAGCGCCGATCGCCGGCGATCTGCTGCAGGATTTCGGGACGCCGGCTTCACGCATTGTGCTTGAAGGGGATTCTCGCACCACTGCCGAGAATGCGGAGTTCACGCGCAAGCTGGTTTCACCAAAGCCGGGCGAGCGATGGCTGCTTGTGACATCGGCGTTTCACATGCCGCGCTCCATCGGAGCGTTCCGGAAAGCGGGCTTTGATGTCGAGGCCTATCCGGTGGATTGGCGTACGCGCGGCTGGATCGATGCGACGATGCTATTTACGGCATTAAGCGCGGGACTCGCCCGCACCGACGTCGCCGTTCACGAGTGGATCGGGTTGATCGCCTATTGGGTGACGGGGCGCAGCAGCGAGTTCTTTCCGGGACCGCGCAAAGCCAACTAGGCATGATCCCGAAAAGCATGCCCTCGTGCTTGACCCGAGGGTGGCACCGGTTTTCGGATCAGATCATGCCCAAGTTTAATCGTGCCGCGGCAGCCCGAGGCGATAGACGCCGCGAAAATCATTCGGATCGGCCGGTTTGCCCTTGCGATAGATCACAAGCCTGCCTGCCTGCGCGAGAGCCACAGCAGATCTCCTGATCGGCACCAGCAACCCATGCCAGTCATCGCCGGCCGCGATAGCGTGAGCGATCTCCGGCGCGCTGAGGGTCTTTGCGCCGGCGCGCGCCAGCACGCCGAGAATGGCGTCGTCGAGCGACAGGTTCTTGAGAGCTTTCGAATCGGAATGGTTCATGACCATGCCATGACGCATCCGAACCCGCGCGGCAAGCGGGCCCAGTGGAACTAGCGGCTATTTCGACATTGCCCGATAGGCGTCGGAATCGAACTGGCGGCGCCATATCACCACCACAATGGCCAACGTGGTTGCGATCAGGACCCACGGGCTGATGAACCATCCGAGGTAGCCGAGGGCGAACAGGAAGGCGCGCTGGCCGCGATTGAAGTGCCGGCCCGCCGACTGGAACAGCTTTGTGGTTCGCATCACATGGGATTGCGCCTCGGGCGTATCGCGCTTCTCGGCGAACGGCATCGCCCCGAGCAGGATGGCGACGTAGTTGAACAGGCGGTAGGCCCATGAGAACTTGAAGAACGCATAGACGAAGATCACGATCAGCCCGACGCATTTGATCTCCCACAGGGCGGGAGAGCTTCGGATGCCGAGCGGCAGGGTGGCGAGCACCGACATGGCTTCTTCGGTCGACCGCAGCAGCGTCAGTCCGCCGCCGATCGCCAGCAAGGTCGTGGATGCAAAGAAGGCCGTGCCATTCTGCAATGAGGCCATGATCTGCATGTCGACCATCCGCGCCTCGCGATCGAGGATGCGCCGCACCCACACCTCGCGATAGATGCTCATGCGGGCGTTCAGGCTGTTGCGTCCATGCGAGGTGCGCTCAAGCGTAATCGCATAGACCATCCAAGCCAGAACGAAGAACGCGATCGCCACGAGGTCGGCAGTTGCAAACAGGTTCACGATTCGATGCCTTCCGAAGGATATCTGTCACGATAGAACAGGAAGCCGACCGGTGCGAAGCGGTTTTGGTGCTCCCGAGGGGTTGGTTGCCTGCGGCGCGTCCGTCATGGCAAGGTCAGCGCCGCAGGGAGATTTCAATCAATGGCTTTGACGCTTGTTATCGGCAACAAGAACTATTCCTCGTGGTCGATGCGGCCATGGATGGCGCTGAAAGGGGCCGGAATCGCTTTCGACGAGATCGTCATTCCGCTCTACACCGGCGATGCGGACAAGCAGCGCATTTTGAATGTCACCCGGTCAGGCAAGGTGCCGGCGCTGGTCGACGGCGACATCACGGTCTGGGATTCGCTGGCGATCATCGAATATGCCGCCGAGCGATTTCCAGACGCGCGTCTGTGGCCGCAGGACGTCGCTGCCCGCGCTCACGCGCGCTCGATCTCGGCGGAGATGCATTCGGGCTTCATGCCGCTGCGCAACGAATGCGGCATGAACATTCATCGCCCGATCCGCTCAAAATCGCTCTCCGACGATGCTAAGGCGAATATCGCGCGCATTCAGGAGATCTGGACCGAATGCCGGGCCCGCTATGGCGGGCAGGGGCCGTATCTGTTCGGCGCTTTCAGCGGTGCGGATGCGATGTACGCGCCGGTCGTCCATCGCTTCCGGACCTACGCCGTTGATGTGACGCCGCCGGTCCGCGCCTATATGGAAACGATGCTGGCGAACGCAGCTTTCAAGGAATGGAGCGATGCGGCTCTGGCCGAGACGCTGGTGATCGAAAGATTTGAGATCGATTGAGCCGGGGACTGCGTCATGGGAATTCTCGACATGCTGACCAGCGTGATGGCGGCGAGAGCGGCGAGCGAACTCGACTCGGCCGTCATTCCGGTTGTCCTCAGCGAAGTGCTCGGCAGCGGTAATCAGGGCGGGCTGTCCGCGATCGTGGCCAGGCTCGAGCAGGCCGGGTTAGGCGATCAGGTGAAGTCCTGGATCGGCACCGGCCAGAATCTGCCGGTGAGCGCACAGCAGCTTCAGCAGGTGTTGGGCAACGATGTGGTCCGGCAGCTTGCGACTCGTTTCGGGATTCCGGTGGATCAGCTTTCGACGGTGCTCGCACAGGTTTTGCCGGCCGCAGTCGACCGCGCGAGTCCTGAGGGGACGCTGCCGAGTGCGGCATAAGCTTGCTCAGCTAACGCACTGAACTTGCCGGGGAATCGTTTCGCATCGCGGATAAGGCGAAATTGCGGCATTGCACTGGGCTGCACCCTGCCTTGCCGCCCGCGCAACGCCCTCGAAAGGCGTTCAAGATATTGATTAATAAAAGTTATTTCGTCATTACCTATGCGCTGGTTTATCTGGCAAATGGAGGCTCTGCGTGCTATACCTCTGCTGGGCGTCAAACTGGCTTAGCCGGACAACGGCAGGCCGCCAAAATGCGCGTATCGCGTGATGGAGCAGGGTGTTGAAGCACAAATACATCGTTGGAGAGACTGTCTATTTCACGGCAAGCAACGTGGCACGGCCAGCCGCGAGCGGAACCTACGAGGTGATCCGCCTCCTGCCGACAGACGGTGACGACTGCCAGTACCGTATCAAGAGTTCGACCGAAGCCTTCGAGCGCGTGGCCAAGGAAAGCCAGCTCGCCGTCGCCTGACAATTTCGGCCTGACGGAATTTCGCCGCGGTTACAGCGCTTGGTCTGGTTCGTTGTGAAGGGGACCTTGCATGAACCGGGCCTTGGCCACGTCGATCGAGAACTTTTGGAATTCGCAGAGCTTGCCGATGTGGCTGACTATCGCCGCAGCGGGTTTCTTTGCGATTATCCTGCTGGTCACGCTGTTTCGCGCTGAACGATCAGTCGCGAACGGCGCGCTGACCGTCATCACGCTGCTGGCCATCGGCATCGCAATCACCACCATGATCCGCGCGTCCGGTGTGACTGACGGTTCGTCCGGCGATTCCAAGTCTTCTGTTCAATCCGGAGCGTCTCTTCCGGCACTGGCGTGTCTCGACGGACTTGCCGGGGAGAGCGTCGAGGCGGCTTGCGAAAAGGCGTTGTTTGCGTCGGCCGATGCCGTTGCGGCCGGTGTGTCCTATACCGCTGCCCAGATCACGCGGCTTGCGGCCTTCGGCAATGTCGCCGCTGCCAACAAGGTCATGACGCCGGAACTCAACGCCCTGCGGCGGACGATCGAACGCGACCGTTACGGACTGGTCGCTCAGGTGCTCAAGACGCGCGAGGGTTGTTCGCTCTCGGCAGCGTGCCCGTTCTTCCAGTCGCTGACCAATTCGGCGCAGATTTCGTCCAACATGAGCGAAAATCTCTACGACGGCTTTGTCGGCCGCTACACCGCTGCGTGGAACGCACCGCCACTCGTGGCTGCCGCTGCTCCCATGGCGGCGCTTGGCGCTGTACCGCCGCCGGGAAGGCCAGTGTCGGGCGATTTCCCGAGCGCCGCATCGATCCCTCCGATCAACATCATGTCGCCGGAGCCGGCTGCGCAGGGCGCCCAGGCCGAACGGCGCTCGTCGGAACCTGCCGCAGCGCCGGCCGCCCGTAACGTGCCTGGAGCGGTGATCAATCCTCAGCCAGCGCCGACCGCCGCGAAAAAGGCAGCGCCGCAGCCACAGCCACAGAAATCGCGTGCACAAGCACCCGTGCAGCTTGCGCCTCCCAAGGAGAGCGATGATAACTGATCGCTCATCCTCCATTTGAAGCGTGATGTTCCGGCATCGCGCTGGCGATCCCGAATATGCCGCTTCATCTCGTCAAGCTCAGCGTCGGTGCCACGTCGATCAAGGATCTTCGGGGCTGGATTGCTGAACGTGTGAAGCAGGCCAAGGCGAAGGGCCAGCCGCCGCGCCACATCCACGTCACCCGGATGTCCCCCAAGCGCGTTGACGAACTTCTCGACGGCGGATCGATCTATTGGGTCATCAAGGGTGAGATTGCCGCGCGCGAGAAAATCCTTGGCATCGAGCCGTTCCGCGACAAGGATGGCATCGGGCGATGCCGCCTCGTGATGGAGCCGAAGCTGATCGCAGTATCGCCGCGGCCGATGCGGCCGTTCCAGGGTTGGCGCTATCTCGATCCGAAAAGCGCGCCGCCGGATCTGGGTAAAGCTGCGGCCAGCGTCGCCGCGATGCCTGAGCCGTTGCGGCGCGAATTGCGCGAACTGGGTCTGCTATGAGCCAAGCGTGCTTCCGCTAGTTTGTTTGGGCGTAATCTATTCCGAAAACCGGTTCCCACTTTTCGGGATCACGCCCAGGCCTTGATATTGTCGATCAATCGCGTGGTTCCAATTTTCGCGGCCACCAGCAGCCGAACCGGTCCGTCGTTCAATGATGAAATCGGTGCAAGCGTCTCGGCGTGCCGCGCCTCGAGATAGTCGAGGGTAAAGCCAGCCTGACGAATGAGATCGGCACCGTCGGACAACGCAGCCTTGAAGTCATCGCCGGCGCGCATCCGCTTTGCCGTGGCCTTGAGCGTGCGAAACAGAACAGTTGCCGTGCTGCGCTGGTCGGGCGACAGATAGACGTTGCGCGATGACATCGCGAGGCCGTCGCGCTCGCGGATGATCGCGCCGCCGATGACCTTGACCCCAAGATCGAGATCGCGCGCCATGCGCGTGACGACCTTGAGCTGCTGAAAGTCCTTCTCGCCGAACAGCGCCATGTCGGGGCGCACCTGCGCGAACAGCTTGGCGACGACGGTCGCTACGCCGCCGAAGAAATGCGGGCGGAATTTATCTTCAAGACCTGCAAGTGCCGGGCCCTCAGGCGCCACCCTGGTTGCGAAGCCGTCCGGATACATCGTCTTCACATCCGGATTCCAGATCAGATCGACACCCTCTGCCTTGAGGCGTGCGAGGTCCTCCTTCCAAGTGCGCGGATAGGAGCCGAGATCTTCATGCGCCGCGAACTGCGTTGGGTTCACGAAGACCGATACAGCGACCTTCTGTGCACGACGTTTGGCAAGACGAACCAGCGACACATGGCCGTCATGGAGCGCACCCATGGTCGGCACGAGCGCGAGCGTGGCATTGCGTTTGCAAAGTTCAGTGCGAGCGCGATGAAGGGATGAAAGCGAACGTGCGATGATGGGGGAGCGGGTCATTCGTGCCGGTGTGTGCAACGGGTGATTGTCGGGTGGACGGTAGTCTTAACAAAGGTAGTGGTGCGAGCCAACGACTGCTCGCCATGTTTGCGCTAACTGCACGGCGATTCATCATGAAGTATGAGCCGATCGAATTTCACTTGATTCTTTCTGGACTTGGCCGAAGATATCCACAGGGGGTTTCACATGCTTTTGCAGGCGAGTCAGGGGCAGTCCGGGTCGGCGCATGTCGTCGTGCTGGGCAACGAGAAGGGCGGGTCGGGCAAGTCCACCACCGCGCTTCACGTCGCTGTTGCCTTGCTGAAAGCCGGGCAGCGCGTTGCCACAATCGACCTCGACTCGCGTCAGAAGAGTTTCACCCGCTACATCGAGAATCGCCGGGCCTGGGCCCAGCGCACCGGGCTCTCCCTCGAACTGCCGCACCATTGCTGCGTGGCCCTCGGCTCCAGCATGCAGATCGGCGAGAACGAGATGTCGGAGTTCGAGCAGTTCTCCGCCGCTGTCAGTGCGGTGGAGCGAACCTACGACTTCATCGTCATCGATACGCCCGGGACCGACAGCTACCTGATGCGTTTGGCGCACTCGATGGCCGATACGCTGGTCACGCCGATCAACGACAGTTTCCTCGATTTCGACGTTCTCGGTTCCGTGGATCCGGCGACCTATTCCGTGATCGGTGAAAGCCACTACGCGACCATGGTGAAGATTGCGCGCAAGCAACGCCGCGACCTCGACGGCGCCACCACCGACTGGATCGTCGTCCGGAACCGGCTCTCGATGCTGGGATCGCGCAACAAGCAACTGATCGCGGAGGGGCTCAACCAGCTCTCGTTCCAACTCGGTTTCCGGCCGGTCGATGGTTTTGCCGAACGCGTAGTCTACCGCGAGTTCTTCCCGCGCGGCCTGACCGCACTCGACGATCTGGATGAGGCGACCTTGGGCACCCGCCCGAACATGGCCCATGTGACCGCCCGCGAGGAGGTGACCGGCCTGCTGCGCCACCTCAAGCTCCCAATCGACGAACGGGGCCGCCGCCGGGCCGCCACCCGGGCCGAATGGTTCGCCCAGGTCGACCGCCCGCTGGAAAACCATGGGCTTACCGCCTAAATTTGCGGCTGAAACTGCCGTGTTCCGCAGCGGTTCCGTAGCGGTTCTTGGCTGGTTCCATGGCCAAAAAGCGATTCTTTTGTTGCAAAACCTGAACTTATCGCCGATTAGGCGCTTTATTATTTACCTGCCGTAGACCAAGGCGGCGCGTTTAGGTGCCGTGGCACGCTTGATGCATCGCACAATTTACTGGTCTCTGTCAGACACATGACGTGGAATTAAGTTGGCTTGTCGCCAGCCTGTCATCATCTAACTGGACAAGTGCCAAGGATTCTAAAACACTGTGTTGTGAAGGGTGATCTGGACAAAGACACCTGACAATCTCGAGGACGTGATGAAGCGCGGAATTTTCATCCTGCTTGGTCTGTTTGCGATCGTCGTCGTCGCGTATTTCACCGCGAGCAAATGGGCGATCCGTCACGAGACTCTCACGTTCTATGACGCTGCGCGTAATCGCCAGATCGACGTCGCGATCGCTGTCCGCCGGGACAAGGAGATGCAGGCGAATGCCGGCATGCTCACCTTGCCGGTCGCCGTTGTTAATCACGGCAATACCGTAAAATTCACGGAATACTCGTTCCTCGCCAACGTGCTTGCGGCTCGCGGATATTTCGTGACGAGCATTCAGCACGATCTGGTGAGCGATGCCCCGTTGGTCACCAAGGTCGGCGAACTTTATGTCGGACGTCTGCCGGTCTATCAGCGCGGCGTGGCGAACATCGAATTCGCCGTCGACCAGATGCGGAAAATCCAGCCTAACGCGGACTACGATCGCCTCACGCTGGTTGGACATTCCAACGGCGGCGACATCTCGATGTACTTCGCCAAAATGCATCCGGAAAACGTGAGGAAGATTGTCACGCTGGACAATCTTCGTGTGCCGTTCCTGACCGAAGGCAAGTTCAAGATTCTTTCTTTCCGCTCGAAAGACCCTGTGTTCAAGGCCGATCCTGGCGTCGTGCCGGATGACGACACGTGCGAGCAGTCGGGTATCACGGTGGTCAACACCGGCTTCCAGCATACCGACATGAGCGATCGCGGGCCTGACAACGTGAAGACGTCGATCCAGGGCGTTCTCGACAAATTCCTCGCGGACGACAACAGCAAGCTCGCGCCGGTCGATACGACCAAGAAGATCGCCGTGCCGAAGCCTGACTCCGTGGCGCAGGTCGCTCCTCCCATCAACTAAAACCAACGACCCGATTGCGGCGTCGCCGGGCTTGACCGGCGCATTGCACATTTGCGTGAGATGATCCCACCGCAAATGATTCCCGCTTGCTCTCGCCACATTCCGTTGGTGGCATGACTTCTGCTTGGTTCGATGCACCCTAAGTTGCAAGCGAGGTGAGAGTCATGTCCGTCAGCACCTTTCAATCTCCCGGTCTGGTCCCGTCTGTGAAAGACCAGATCGCTCACGCCATCAGCGACGATGAGTGCATGTCGCGCCTTGCGCGCGCTGTAGCCGAGCATGATGACCGGCGGCTAGGCGAAGTCGTGGAGCTTATCGGGCGGCTGGCGGTGCCGATCGAGTAGGGCGATCCTCCAGCGGTTTCCGGCCGGAGAATTGACCAACCGCTCTGCGCGCTCCACATAGGACTCGCACCCAACAGCGAGATCCGATGACCCGCGACCCGACCATTCCGAAATCCGGCGAGCAGCCCGTCACAGGGCGTAATCGCACGGAGCCGGATGCGCAGACATCGGCGTCGGCCGACATCGCCGCCTTCGTCGCAAAGGCGCGGGCGATGACGCCCGGCAAGGCCGGTACGGGCCGGCTGGTCTTCGCGCTGGACGCGACCATGAGCCGCCAGCCGACATGGGACATGGCGTGCCAGCTTCAGGCTGACATGTTCCGCGAAACCGGCAGCATCGGCGGACTTTCGATTCGTCTCGTCTACTATCGCGGCCTGAACGAGTGCCGCGCGAGTCCATGGATTTCGGATACCGCGCATCTCGCCAAACTGATGAGCAGGATCGATTGTCAGGGCGGCAAGACGCAGCTTGGCCGCGTACTGGCGGATGCGCGGCGCGAGGCCATCGCTTCCGGCGTGCGCGCCATTGTGTTCGTTGGCGATGCGATGGAAGAGAACGTCGATGCGTTGTGCGCAACAGCCGGTGAACTCGGCTTGCTCAAGGTGCCGTGCTTCATGTTTCAGGAAGGCAACGATCCGGCGGCGGAAGCGGCGTTCCGTGAGATTGCGCGGCTGACCGGAGGAGCGTGGTGCCGCTTCGATATGGGGTCGGCTGCGCAGTTGCGTGAACTTCTGCGCGCCGCCGCCGCTTATGCGGCGGGCGGGCGGGAGGCCCTCATGCGGTTGGCGAAGAACGCCTCAGGCGCTGCGGCCCTGCTTGGGCAGATGAAGTAGCGCGTGGTAGCGCGTCATCCTGAGGTGCGAGCCGCATTTCGCGGCGAGCCTCGAAGGACGCGCGGCGGCCATACAGCGCCGTCTTCCTTCGAGGCTCGCAAGGGCTCGCTCCTCAGGATGACGGCGCTCCTTCGAGGCACGCGGCAATAATTCGCAATATGTCAGCTTAACAAATCCCGATATCACCATAGATCAGGTATGCGTGTCAGCGGCGCACACTGCTGACGAACGATTTGCAAGGATGATCCAACGCCCATGCCGACCCTGATTGCAGGCATCGTCGCCGTCGCGCTGCTTTATGTGGCGCTGAACATCGTCAAGGGCGCCGATCCGAAATGGCTCGCGAAGATCGTCCGCGGCGGCGGCGGTGTGGTGACGCTGGCCGCGGCTCTGTTCATCGGCGCCAGAGGGGAACTCGCGGTGGCGATCCCGCTTGGCATTTTCGGCGCGGGTCTGCTGGGCTGGTCGCCGTTCGGCGCGCAGCTTGGTTCAGCCTGGGGCAACTACGGCCCCGGCGCGTGGAAATCACAGGGGCAGAAGTCCCAGGTACGGTCCCAGTTTATAAAGATGACGCTCGACCACGACACTGGAGCGCTTGAGGGGCTTATTACCGCCGGACCCGAATCGGGGCGTGTACTGGACGAATTCACGCTCGACGAGCTGATCGCTCTGGCGCGCGGATTCGACGCCGAGAGCTGGGCGCTTCTGGAAAGTTATCTGGACCGCCGGTTTCCCGCCTGGCGTGAGCACGCGCAGGGCGAAGGGGCAGGCCGGGGTGGAAGCGAGGATCGCCGCGCGGCGCCGAGTGGAAAAATGACGACGGAGGAGGCCTATCAGATCCTTGGCCTGAAGCCGGGAGCGGGGCGCGACGAAATCGGCAAGGCCCATCGTGGGCTGATGAAGAAACTGCATCCCGACCAGGGGGGCTCGACGTACCTCGCTGCCCGTGTGAACGAAGCCAAGGACACTCTTCTTCGCAATCATCGCTGACTCCAGCACGCAACATCACGCTACAAACTGCGAGCAGCCTTCTCCTCTGATTGAAATGCCCCTGCGGACGCCCGCCGTTGTCCGGCGTGATCGATCCTGCAGTTAAGGTTTTAGAGACCAAATCTTGAAAAATGGTTGCGTGCGCGCTCGCCGCAAAAAGAAAAAGCCCGCGGCGGAACCGCGGGCTTTTGTCGTTTCGGTGTTTATTCGCAATCAATTCCTGATGGCGATGCAGGAAATGTCGGAGCGCTTCAGCGTGCGGCAGGCGGCTTCGGCGGAGTCCTGATTGAGGCCGGCGAAGCGTGCGCGGTAGAGCGTCTTGTTGCCCTTCGACACTGTCTCGGTAAAAGGATCGGCGTCGCTCAACAGTCTGCTGGCGCTGCCGCGTGCGGCGTCGAGACGCTGGCGGGCTTCGCTCTCGGTTTCGAGCGCGCCGACCTGAATGATCCAGCCCGAGCGTGCGACGGTCTTGATCGCGCCGTTGTGCTGCACGGTCTGCGCCGGCTGTGCTGGCGGCAACGCGGCCTGCTGGACGGGTTGCGGAGCAGGCTGCTGCTGCGGAGCCGTGGAAGTCTGGAGAGCGACGGCCTGCGCGCCAAGCGTGGTGGGCGGTGCGCCGCGTCCGGGGTCTGCATAGGCCATCGTCTGCGCGTGCGGCGTCGATGACGAGGGAGTGGGGACGGAGCCGATGATGCCCTGTCCGATGCCGTTGCTGGTGTTCGGTTGAGCCGGGAGCGGAGCCGGGAAGTCGCTGCGCGGCTGATTGTACGCGACCGGCCAGGGTTCGGCACGGCGATCGGTCTTGGCCTCAACCTTCGGCTCAGCCCTGGTTTCCACTTTGGTTTCAGCCTTGGCGACGACGGTCTTCGAGGTCTCTGCGACCTCGGCCTTTTGCGGTGCCGGAATGGTGCTGGTGGCAACCGGAGCAGGGGCGCCCTGTGCAGCGGACGCGACCTTGGTTTGACCCATGCGAACCTGAACAGTCTTCACGCGCACGGGTGTCATCGGTTCGGCGGAACCCGGGATGGCTGCGAAGGTCTGCGAGGAAATCACGCCGCTGGTGAGCGGAGCGGGAGCTGGCTTGTCCTGCTTGTCACCTTGGGCCTCAGCCACCTTTGCTGGCGTCACTGGCGCGCGCGGCGCAGGAAGCGGAACGGCTTCCGGCGGGGTAGATGCGACCTTGATCGCGCCCTGCACCTGAACCGCCGCGGCGGGCTTGGACTTGGATTCAGCCTTGGCCTCAACCTTGGTCTCGGCTTCATCGTTGTCGTCGACGCTGGCAACCTTGGTGTCGCCGCGTTCGGTGATGGCGGCAACGGTGCGGCGGGTCGAGGCCTCGTCGAGATTTTCGGCGAGCAGGTTGCGCATGATCGCGTCGCGCGAACCGCCGCTGCGGCCGCCCATCACGACGCCGACCACATAGCGATTGCCGCGCTTCATCGAGGTGACGAGGTTGAAGCCGGAGGCGCGGGTATAACCGGTCTTGATGCCGTCGACGCCTTCGACGCGGCCGAGCAGCTTGTTGTGGTTGCGGATCGAGCGGCCCTTGTAGTTGAACGCCTCGGTCGCGAAGTAGCGATAGTACTTCGGGAAGCGGTCCTGAATGGCGCGGCCGAGCGTGGCCTGATCGCGGGCGGTGGTGACCTGATCGCTGTCCGGAAGACCTGACGCGTTCTTGTAGACGGTCTTGCTCATGCCGAGCGCGCGTGCCTTGCGCGTCATCGCCTTGGCGAAATCGTCCTCGTCGCCGGCAATGGACTCGGCGATCACGACGGCGGCGTCGTTGGCGGAGCGGGTCACGAGACCCTTGATCGCGTCTTCGACGCGGAGTGTCTGACCGGGGCGCAGGCCCAGCTTGGTGGGCGCCTGCTGCGATGCGTGGGCCGACACGTCCATCGGCGTATCGAGCTTCATCTTGCCGCTCTCCAGCCGCTCGAACAGCATGTAGAGCGTCATGATCTTGGTGAGCGAAGCGGGGTGGCGAAGGCTGTCGGCGCTGGTGGCCTGAAGCGTGTTGCCGGAATTGGCGTCGACGATGATCGACGAGAAAGCGGGGCTGTAGCTGGATACGGCTGCGTGGCTGCGGTGCCGGTGACGCCGACGGGCGTCGGCGGTGTCGAGTGTAAACGTGACGGCCACCGAGACGGTGGCGACGCCAAGAAGGCAAAGGCGGAGGGCGCGTGAAGACGCCGACGATTTGACCCCAAGCATGAATTTCCCCGTCCGATTCCCAGTTTATTCGCCTCGTTCTGAGGCCAAATTTGGTCCGGCCGCAGCCCGATTTCGGGAACTACGTCGTCCATGCGAAGCCGCGGCCCGGAAGCCGGTGCCGGATGTGGCCCATCCAGGCTAAGGCATTGGAACCGCGCGGCTTTTCGAATTCATCGCGGAACGCGAAAAGCGCAGGGAATCAAAGTAGGAGGCCACGGTTTCAAAAGGGTTAAGCAAGGGTTTCCGCGATGCTGCGGCTTTGTCTCGGATTTACGACGATTGTGCGACGCACAAGATTCTTGACTTCTATTGTGCGTTGCAGTACCACTAAAGTCGTGGTTAGGGAGCCGGGTACCTCCCGGCAGGTCAGGTCATCAGTCTGGGAAAGGACTCTGTGTAATGGTCAAGGTTGAAGAATTTCAGCAGTTCGGCAAAGAGCAGTTCGACGCAGCGGTTGCATCCGCCAACACCTTCTCGAGCGGCCTTCAGTCGATTGCTACCGCTTACGGCGACTACGCCAAGAAGTCGTTCGAAGACACCAAGACCTTCGTTGAGAAGCTGTCGGGCGTGAAGTCGATCGAAAAGGCTATCGAACTTCAGACAGAATACGCGAAGACCTCCTACGAAACGTTCGTTGCCGAGTCGCAGAAGATCGGCGAACTCTACACCGATCTTGCCAAGCAGGCTTTCAAGCCTTTCGAAGGCATCGTCGCGAAGGTTTCGCAGACCACTCACTAATTTTACGGTTCTCTACCAAGAGAAAAGCCCGGCTTCGCAGCCGGGCTTTTTTATTGTCTCGATCTGTTTTGCTTACTTCGCGATACGCAGTTTCGAGAGCGCCGTGCCGATCGAACTGAACGCCGTATTGATGCCGCTGGCGCTGGTCGTCGAGAAGTAGGTGCTGCTGCTGGTGGCGCAGTACGACATCACACTGGAGTTGTTGTCGTTGTTGGTATTCACCTGGATCGTATAGATCTGGACGCCGGCAGTTTTTGCGTTGTCGCACAGGAGCCTCTGGCGAGCATCGATCTGGCCGTTGAACTGAGTACTCCCGTTGCCATAGGCCGGGTTGCGATATTGCGTATTGTCACCGTCGGACAGCAGGATGATGACCTTGTTATATTTAAAGTTCGGATCCTCCGGAGGCGCGTTGAGCGGCGCCTGCTGAAGCAGTGACAGCCAAGCCCATGCCACGCCGATGGACTGGTTGGTGCCGCCGACTGGCTGCATTGCGTCCACGTTGTTCTTGAGCATGGTCCAGTCATATGACAGCGGCGTAATCTGTTGAGGGCATGAGGCATACTGTTCAGCAGGAAACAGCGTTGCGCTCACAGCCGTGCTGGGGGGCGTGCTTGTCGTGTCATAGTCCTGATCGCGATCAGTGACGCAACCGTTCCATGTGTTGTGGTTGTCCGGCGTCCAGGTGCCGCCGTAATTCAAGCAGTCGCTCTTCGTCGAAGGCGATCCCCATCCATAGTAATTTTTGTAGTTGTTGCATGTACCGTTGTTTTCGTCCCACGTATCCGACTGGTCGCTCCACTTGAGCCACGGAGCATTCCTGTTCGTGCTGCCGACATTGACGTCCTTCGCGAACGGAACGATCGAGATATAGACGTCGCCGTCGGTTTTTGCCGCCCCCTTCAGCGTGTCGATCAGGCTCTTGGCGGATGTTTTCAGGGCGTCCATCTTGCCCGAACTTGCCATCGATCCCGTGTTGTCGAGCGCCAGTGCGACGCGCAGTTTGGTGGTGCCCCAGACCGTGGTCGAACTCGCGCCGAAATCGAGCTTGGGAAGGCCCACCATCTTCATGAAATCGGTGTCCATCGAACCCGAACCGGTCAGGACCACCTTCGAGCCCTGGCTCGTGCTGTTGGTGTAGACCGCGCTCACGGTGACGTTTTGCGCTTCGGGATGCTTGAAAAGCGCATTGAAGTAAGCCTGCGCCTTTTGGTTGATCTGAGCGGTCGTCAGATTGTTCGCGTCCTTGGAAATCATCAGGGCCGCGGTGTCGAGCGCCGACTGCATGGCGGTACGGGCATTGTTGACGCGGGCATAGTCGACAGCCGCGCCGACGAAACCCAGGAGCGGGACGATCGCAATGGCAAACAGCACGGCAACGTTGCCGCCTTCGGCACGGCGGAAGCGGGCGAGCGATCCGCGGACCCGATTGAAAATCGATGCATCGTTCATGACGCCACCAGAAGAAGAGTAAGGTTCTGGCATGCGGGATAGGCCGGAGGCGTGAAGAGGTAGTAAAATGCTGCGGTGAATAACGGGTACACCCGGGGAGACAGCCGCCGACGGAGCCTGTGTCACGGTTTCATGGTGAAGGCTAGGTTGCCCGCCTGGTTCGAATTTTATCGATTCGCCAGCCGGATAAGCGGCATCTGAGGCGCGGGAACGCTTGAAAATGGATGCAATGTTCATGGCGGTCACCAAAAATGGGTCCTGCCATGTCGTAGAAGCCGGCGATGAAGGGGCGGTAAAAGTTGACGCCAATCTACGTAAAATGTCCCATAAAACGGCTTGTTCCGGCCTTCAATCCGGATACATCCTCAACATCGTCTCAATGCGGCGCGACGAAATTGACGTGAATTTCGGGCACTTGCGTTAACCACAGGCGGTGGTTGCGTCGATGCGACGCGATCTGCCCGGCACGGTTTCAGCCGGTAACGGTATGCTTGCGGGCGGGCGCACGGCGACCCATATTGTTAATGTGATCAACGGCGCTTTGCCTCGGGCAGGGTAGCCGTTTTGTGGGGATTTTGAACTTTCAGGCCATGCTGCACGTGTCTTCATACCCGGAACCAGTCGCGGCCCCTGAGGTGTCCGACGAAAAAACCTCACCCTTTGGCCTGCGTATGAGCAAGGACGAGAACGACGGCAGCGGGCGGGGCAGTGGTCCGGGTACGTCTGTCATCACCAAGGTTAAGCCGAAGACCAAGCGGCCGAACCTCTATCGCGTCCTGATCCTGAACGACGACTACACCCCGATGGAATTCGTGGTTCATGTTCTAGAGAAGTTCTTCAACAAGGACGTTGAAGCGGCGACCACGATCATGTTGCATGTGCATCATCACGGCATCGGCGAATGTGGCGTTTTTACCTACGAAATCGCCGAAACCAAGGTGACGCAGGTGATGGACTTTGCGCGAAAACATCAACATCCTTTGCAATGCGTGATGGAAAAGAAGTAGCATTTGAGTCTCGTTCGTTTTGTGGGAACCGGACGAGATGATGAGAACGCGAACAGGTTGCAGGAACTGATCAAGCTGGGACCGGACGACAAACGATCGAATGAAATGGCGGGGGCCATAAGGGACGCGAATGCCGACTTTCTCTCAGAGCCTTGAACAATCCCTGCACCGTGCGCTTGCCATCGCAAACGAGCGGCATCATCAGTATGCGACGCTCGAACATCTGCTGCTTTCGCTGATCGATGACTCCGATGCTGCCGCCGTGATGCGCGCATGCAGCGTCGACCTCGACAAACTGCGCGGCAGCCTGGTCAACTATCTCGAAACCGAATTTGAAAACCTGGTCGCGGAAGGCTCGGACGACGCCAAGCCGACTGCCGGATTCCAGCGCGTTGTGCAACGCGCGGTGATCCACGTGCAGTCCTCCGGCCGAGAGGAAGTCACCGGCGCCAACGTGCTGATCGCGATCTTCGCGGAGCGCGAAAGCCATGCTGCGTACTTCCTGCAAGAGCAGGACATGACGCGCTACGACGCGGTGAATTACATCAGCCACGGCATTGCCAAGCGTCCCGGCGTGTCCGAGGCGCGGCCGGTGCGCGGCGTCGACGAAGAAGCCGAAGCCAAGGGCAACGAGGATTCCAAGAAGAAGGGCGAGGCGCTCGAGACCTATTGCGTCAACCTGAACAAGAAGGCGCGCGACGGCAAGATCGACCCCGTGATTGGCCGCCACGCCGAGATCAACCGCGCCATTCAGGTGCTGTGCCGCCGTCAGAAGAACAATCCGTTGTTCGTCGGCGAAGCGGGTGTCGGCAAGACCGCGATCGCGGAAGGCCTCGCCAAGCGCATCGTGGACAGTGAAGTGCCGGAAGTGCTGGCAGCGTCCACTGTGTTTTCACTCGACATGGGCACGCTGCTCGCAGGCACGCGCTATCGCGGCGATTTCGAAGAGCGCCTGAAGCAGGTCATCAAGGAACTGGAAGCGCATCCCAATGCGATCCTGTTCATCGACGAAATCCACACTGTGATCGGAGCCGGTGCGACCTCGGGCGGCGCGATGGATGCGTCCAACCTGCTGAAGCCCGCGCTGGCGTCCGGCACGATCCGTTGCATGGGGTCGACCACTTACAAGGAATACCGCCAGCACTTTGAGAAGGACCGCGCACTGGTGCGCCGGTTCCAGAAGATCGATGTCAACGAGCCGACGGTCGAAGACGCGATCGGGATTCTCAAGGGCCTCAAGCCTTACTTCGAGGACTATCACAAGCTGAAGTACACCAACGACGCCATTGAGGCGGCGGTGAACCTCTCGGCGCGTTACATCCATGACCGCAAGTTGCCGGACAAGGCGATCGACGTGATCGACGAATCCGGCGCGGCGCAGATGCTTGTGCCGGAGAACAAGCGCAAGAAGACCATCGGCATCAAGGAAATCGAAGTGACCATCGCGACGATGGCGCGGATTCCGCCGAAGTCGGTCTCCAAGGACGATGCCGAGGTGCTCAAGCATCTTGAGACCACTCTCAAGCGGACTGTGTTCGGTCAGGAGAAGGCTATCGAGGCTTTGGCCGCGTCGATCAAGCTCGCCCGTGCGGGCCTGCGCGAGCCGGAGAAGCCGATTGGTTCGTATCTGTTCTCGGGTCCGACCGGCGTCGGCAAGACCGAAGTCGCCAAGCAACTGGCGGCGTCGCTCGGTGTCGAGCTGATCCGCTTCGACATGTCGGAGTACATGGAGCGCCATACCGTGTCGCGTCTGATCGGCGCGCCTCCGGGTTATGTCGGCTTCGATCAGGGCGGTCTCTTGACCGATGGAGTGGACCAGCATCCGCACTGCGTGGTGCTGCTCGACGAAATCGAGAAGGCGCACCCGGATCTCTACAATGTGCTGTTGCAGATCATGGATCACGGCAAGCTGACCGATCACAACGGCAAGCAGGTCAATTTCCGCAACGTCATTCTCATTATGACGACCAATGCGGGTGCAGCCGATCTCGCACGTCAGGCGTTCGGCTTCACGCGCAACAAGCGGGAAGGCGACGATCAGGAAGCGATCAACCGGCAGTTCGCGCCGGAGTTCCGCAACCGTCTCGATGCGATCGTGTCGTTCGCACACCTCAACACCGATGTGATCGGCATGGTGGTCGAGAAGTTCGTGCTTCAGCTCGAAGCGCAGCTTGCGGACCGCGACGTGACCATCGAACTGTCGGAGCCCGCGAAGGCCTGGCTGATCGAGCACGGCTATGACGAGCAGATGGGCGCGCGGCCGATGGCGCGTATCATTCAGGAGCACGTCAAGAAGCCGCTGGCGGACGAGGTGCTGTTCGGCAAGCTGAAGGGCGGCGGCCATGTTCGCGTTGTCCTGGTGAAGGACGAGCAGGACGCCGACAAGATCGGCTTCGAGTTCGTCGAAGGACCGGTGACGCCGAAGCCCGAGAAGCTGCCCGGATCGCGCAAGCGCTCCGCGCCGCGCAAGCCCAAGGGCGGCGATCGGCCGAAAGGTCCGCCGGCCAAGCCGCTGATGAAGGTCTGAGCAAGGCTCTAGAGATCAACAAACCCGGCGGTCCAGCGATCGCCGGGTTTTTTCTATCCTGATCCGCTTTTCGACATCCTCGGCTGCGATACTGTTGCGATGAAGTGGCGGCACCCGGGTAAGTGGCTTGCGGTTGGCGTTGTGACCATCACGCTGACGGCGACGCTTGCGCACGCAGATGAGCCGGATCCGCCCGCCGCACCAACCCCAGCACCCGCTGCCGCCACGGCGAAGGACGGCAACACGCGTGAGGCGATGTGCCTGATGATCGAATCTGCGGCGTCCGCGCACGGTCTGCCTCTGGAGTTCTTTGCGCGTGTCATCTGGCAGGAGAGCCGGTTTCAGCCGGATGCGGTGGGGCCGGTGACACGGAGCGGCCAGCGCGCGCAGGGCGTGGCGCAGTTCATGCCGGGGACTGCGAGCGAACGGCGGCTGCTCGATCCGTTTGACCCTGTGCAGGCGCTGCCGAAGTCGGCCGAGTTCCTGAGCGAGCTGCGCGAACAGTTCGGCAATCTCGGGCTCGCAGCGGCCGCCTACAACGCGGGTCCGCGGCGCGTGCAGGAATGGCTCGCCGGCACCGGCTACATGCCGTCCGAGACCCGCAACTACGTTTCCGCAATCACCGGTACATCGGTCGACGACTGGGCGGCTGCGGGCAAAAACGGCGCGATCAAGGACCGCGCGCCGCCGGCCGGCTGCCGTGAACTGATGGCGCTGTTACAGCGCGCGCCGAACCCGTTTATCGCGGAGCTTGAGCAGCGCGTGAAGCTCGGCGCGGCGATGCCGTGGGGTGTGCAGCTTGCGGCAGGTTTCTCGCGTGACAAGGCGCTGGCGATGTATGCCCGCTCCATGAAGCGATTGAGCTCTGTCATCGGCGATCGCGATCCGAGTCTTCTCAGCTCGATCTTCCGCAGCCGCGGGACGCGCCCGTTCTATCAGGTGCGGGTTGGAGCCGACACGCGCGCTGCCGCCAACGAGTTGTGCGATCGCATCAGGCGGGCAGGGCAGGCGTGCATCGTGCTCAAGAACGCGGAGCAGCATGGTTAATCGGCACCGGTGTCGAGCGCTGGCGAGAATTCCGGAAATCTCTTGTGACGGTTAACGCCGCAGCGGAGCCGTGTGCAAAAGAAACGCAATATTTGCAGGCATAACTTGAATCCTCGTGCAGAGGCTTATGCTCAACAAAATACTAACGCGATGCCGACGTTTTTCGCTTAAGTTTTGCGAAACCGTTTTCCAATCATCTGATCGGGTGCCGCGAAATCGTTTCGTTGTACTCTGTGAGGAGGCCGTCGTGCTGACGTTCGGAATTATCGGTATTGCATTTGCAGCCTTGTGCGTTCTCGGTTCGCTGTCGTCATCCGCGCGCGAGCCGTCGATCTGATTTCTTATCTTGCCGCCGCCCTTCGAGGCCATCGCTTTGCGATGGCACCTCAGGGTGACGAAAACGGGATGGCGTCATCCTGAGGTGCGAGCCGCGTCAGCGGCGAGCCTCGAAGGATGCGAACGACGGACTGATATTCAAAAAAAGGCGTGCTCGCTCCCTTGACGGCGGGGGCGTTTCAACCGCGTGATGAATCAAACGATTCACCCGGTATTCTTTCCCTTGGCGCTTCCCGCCCTCGATTCTCCGAAATGGCAAAGCACGCCGGCCGCATTCGCGCTCGGGGTAAAATCCGCTCTGTCGTCGATCCTGGCGCTGGTGCTGTTCGGGACCTTCATCGGCGTCGGCGCATTCGCCCATGATACCGGCTTCACGCTGGGCTGGGCGCTGGCCAGCACGGTGCTGGTCTGGGCCGGACCGGCGCAAATCATCCTGATCTCCACATCCCACGCCGGGGCCACGCTGCTGGAGTCGGCGCTGGCGGTGACCATCAGCGCGATCCGCCTGCTGCCGATGGTGGTCTCGGTGTTGCCGATGTTGCGGACGCCGCAGACGAAGATGCGCCAGCTCGCGCTGCCGGCGCATCTCGTGGCGGTAACGGTCTGGGTCGAGAGCTTTCGCCTGCTGCCGCGCGTGCCGCGCGAGCGGCGGATCGCATTCCTGAACGGTCTCGGCTTCGGGCTGGTGGTCCTGAGCAGCGTGGCCACGGCGATCGGCTACGGACTTGCCGCGAGCCTGCCGCCGCTGCTGGCCGCCGGAATTCTCGCGCTTACGCCGCTGACGTTCTTGCTGTCCACGGCGCGCAACGCGCACAAGCTGGTCGACAAGCTCGCGCTGGCACTCGGGCTTGCGCTCTATCCGCTGGTGCAACTGCTGCAAACCGGCGTCGACATCATGATCTGCGGCCTCACTGCCGGCACGATCGCCTATGGCGTCCATCGCATCCGGAGGCGCGCATGAGCGCTCTGTTCGGCGATGGACAGGCCATCGCGCTGCTGCTGTTCGCGGGCTTCCTCTCGAATGAGGTGTGGCGCGTGCTCGGTCTCGTGATCGGCGGCGGGATCGATGAGAGTTCGGAATTTCTGGTCTGGGTGAGGGCGGTCGCCGCCGCCATCCTTGCAGGCGTCATCGCGCAGATTCTGATTTCACCACCGGGCGCGCTCGCGACTGTGCCGGACGTGGTGCGCTATGGCGCGGTTGCCGTCGGCTTTGCGGTCTTCATAGCGACGCGCAGATCAGTGTTCGCCGGCGTGGTCGCCGGTGAAATCGTCGTGCTCACGGGCAAGTGGTGGATGGGTTAGCCCTTGAGTGCCGCGATCATCCGCGTGGCGTGATCCTCTAACACCTTGACGTCTTCCTTGCGGCTTGCCGGCGGCAACAGCGCGACGCCTTCAACCCGAGGCATGACATGGACGTGAAGGTGATAGACGACCTGGCCGGCGGAAGGTTCGCTGAATTGTTGCAGGGTGATCCCGCTGGCATTGAAGGCTTTCATGGCGGCCACCGCGATTTTCTTCGCCGTGCGGGCGACATGCGCGAGGCTGTCGGGCGAGATGTCGAGAATGTTGCGGGCCGGAGCCTTTGGGATCACCAGCGTATGTCCGGGGCATCGCGGCATGATGTCCATGAAGGCGAAGGTGTGTTCGTCTTCATAGACCTTGTGACAAGGAATCTCGCCGCGCAGGATTTTCGCGAAGATATTGTTGGTGTCGTAAGCGGTCATGGTCTGTTCCGGAAAAGAGGCGCGTCACAATCGCTGCCCCGCGCCGTGCGGTCAAGCGGGGTTGCCTCAGAGATGCGCATGTCAGGAATTCTCTGTGCGTTCCGGTATTCCAGTGGCAATTTCGTCGATCCGGTCGGCAAGATCGGCCAGATCGCGATGAAGGCCATCCAGCGTGTACGCGAGGCCGAAAGTCCGCCCGACCGCGTTGAAATCCAGCGCGCGCATGACACCGGACTGCCGCAGCCTGCTGAACGTTTCCGTGAAAGCGAGATGCCTTGCGGACAGGTCCTCGCGTGAAACCACGGTGACGGCGTCGAGTGCGATCGCACATCGCTGGGTCAATTCGGCTTCGGCGCGCAGCAGGCTGGCGGCTGCCGGCGCGAGCGTTGAGGCGATGGTGGCGGGAAGGGGTTCGCGAAGCACATTGCCGATGGCGACGAGATCGTTGCGCACGCGCCAGAGCGTTCGTGGAATCGCGGAGGGAATGCGGTGATCGGCGAGGCGAGAGGCGCGTTCCCTGTCGGCGTCTTTCAAGGCCTGTTCGACTGCGGTCAGCGCCTGCCGCAGGGCCGCATGTTCAAGCGAGGGCGCCAGCGCCTCGCCGCGATCGAGCGCTTCCGCCTCCGCGAGCAGGAGCTTTTGCATGCGGGTCAGCACGGTCACCGAGCGGGCCACCACGACGGCATGGGAGCGCGCGGGAAATATCAGCACCGTCGCCAGCACGCCGATCACGCCGCCCAGTCCGATCTCAATGATGCGGTCGAGAACGAATTGTTCGACCGGCGCACCGGCCGGTTCGGTCAGCAGCATGATGGCGGCGGTGACCGGCGCCACCCGCAATTGAGGACGAACCGCCGCGCCCCACACGGTGACGCAGGTGACAAGAACGAGGGCGATGCCAATCCCCAGCGATGTGTTCGAATGGAAGGCTGCCGCCAGTCCGCCGAAGATCGCCCCGGCCAGGGTGCCGATCATGCGCTCCGTGGCCGCGCCGAGCGTGCCGCCGATCGAGCCCTGCATGACGATGATCACGGTGAACACTGCCCAGTAGCCCTGGGGCAGGCCGAGGGCTTTGTAGGCCGCATAAGCCGCGCCCACACCAATGGTGACACGAACGGTCTGGCGCAGTTCGGAGGCGCGGCGCGTCAGGAATTCGCGGATCCGGTCGGCGATTGAACTCAAGGCATGTTCTCTTCTTGTCATCGCCGGGTTCGTCCCGGCGATCCCGATTGGTTGAGCACCGTGCTTCGTGATCGGGATGCCCCGGGATAAAGCCCGGGCATGACAAACTGTGATGGAAATGCTGTTCCTGTTAGTCCATCGCGATCAGTCGCTCGTGTCAATCTTGCGGAACGGGCCGGTCTCGGTCAGCTCGCGCACCGCCTCCTGCACATAGCTTCGCTCGTGCTTGAGATAGTCGCGGATCGCACGGCGCAGCGCCGGATCGGCGATGTAATGCGCGGAGTAGGTGGTCTGGGGCATGTAGCCGCGGGCGATCTTGTGCTCCCCCTGCGCGCCGGCTTCGACGCGCTTCAGGCCGCGCCGGATCGCGAAGTCGATGGCCTGATAGTAGCAAACCTCGAAATGCAGGAACGGATGATGCTCCACGGCGCCCCAGTGGCGGCCGAACAGCGTGTCGGAGCCGATGAAATTGATCGCGCCGGCGATCCACTTGCCGTCGCGCTTCGCCATCACCAGCAATACGTCTTTCGCCATGGTCTCGCCGATCATGGTGTAGAAGGCGCGGGTGAGATAGGGGCGGCCCCATTTGCGCGAACCGGTCTCCATGTAGAACTCGAAGAACGCATCCCATGCATCGGGCGTGATGTCATCGCCGGTCAGCGCGTGAATGGTGATGCCGTTGGCGAGCGCGTCGCGGCGCTCGCGGCGGATCGCCTTGCGATGACGCGAGGCCAGGGTGGCGAGGAAATCCTCAAATGTGCCGTAGCTTTCATTGCGCCAGTGGAATTGCTGATCGGTGCGTTGCAGGAAGCCGTGTTTGGCGAGAAGCGTCCATTCGTCTTCGCGGGCGAAGGTGACATGCACGGACGAGGCGTGAGTGGCGCCGCACAACGCGATCAGGCCGCCTGCCAGCGTCTCACGGATTCGCGCCGCATCCTCGCCGTTGCGCACCAGCAGGCGAGGGCCGGATGCTGGCGTGAACGGAACGGTGGCCTGCAATTTCGGATAATAACTTCCGCCGGCGCGCGCATAGGCGTCAGCCCAGCCGTGGTCGAACACGTATTCGCCTTGCGAATGGTTTTTCAGATAACCGGGCACGATGCCAACGACTTGACCTGCCATGCGCGCCACCAGATGACGCGCGGCCCAGCCGGTACGCGCGATGGCAGAGCCTGATGTCTCCAGTGCGGCGAAGAAGGCGTGCGTGACAAACGGGTTGTAATGGCCATCTGAATTGGCGCACGCATTCCACTCGTCGGCCGTGATCTGGCCGACCGAGGAGACCGCTTGAAGGGTGATCTCGCAGGGATCCGTCAAAGGGTAGGTGTACCGTGGCGTTCAGAAAACCGAAACCGTTCAGCATTATAGATCGGTCTTCGCGCGGATGACTTCAAGTATCTGGCATCAGATGTCTGGTATCGCGCTTTCGGCTTACTCCGGAACGAAACCTTCGAATGTCATCTGATCGGCGTAACGGGCGGTGCGTGCGCGTTGTTCCGGTGTCCGCACGGTCCATGTGATCAGCGCACAGCCGAAGATGTTACGCGCGATCCAGGGTGCAGGGGCCGGCAGATCGTCGACCCGGTAGCTGACGAAATGCGGCTGCGTGCGGAAGGCGTGGCGCAGGCCGGTCATCTCACGGGTTTTCTCGAACGGCAGCCGTGCCCATTCGCCCTCGGTGTAATGCCGTTCGGCCACGATGCCGCGCGGCAGGTCCGGCATCAGGTCGCGGAGCGCCATCACCTGATCGGGATCGAATGACATCGCCGCCACCGGTCCACTGTACGAGGCAAGCACTTCGGCCATCCGCTTCACCAGCGTCCGGTTGCCGTCGAATCGGCTCTTCACCTCGAGCACCAGCGGGACGCGACCGGCGACGCGCGCGCAGAGGTCGCCCAGGGTCATCATTCGCTCTGCCGTATGCTTGAAGCCGACCTGCTTGAGTTGCGCCGCGGTCAGCGACAGCAGTTCACCGGTGCCCTGTGTGAGGCGGCCAAGCTCGTAGTCATGATGCACCATCGCCTCATTGTCGGCGGTGGGTTGAAGATCGACCTCGATCGCGAAATTGCCGGCGACCGCTGCGTCGATCGCCGACGGCATGTTCTCGATGATGCCGCGCGCGCGGTCATGCAGCCCGCGATGAGCGATTGGCCGTGCCGTGAGCCAGCCGGGCGCGCGCGCAACCATCAGTTTGATTTCTTGAGCATGATCTTGTCCGAAAACCGGTTCCCACTTTTCGGGATCATGCTCAGGCGACCTCGAAGATGCCTTCGACTTCGACGGCGGCGTCCGAGGGCAGGGCTGCCACACCGACGGTGGTGCGTGCATGACGTCCCTTGTCGCCGAATACCGCCACCATCAGATCCGATGCGCCGTTGAGCACCTTCGGCCCCTCAAGGAAATCCGGCGTCGCGTTGACAAAACCGCCGAGACGCACGACGCGGGCAACCTTGTCGAGATCGCCGAGCGCCATTTTGACCTGCGCCAGCAGATTGATCGCACAGCCGCGTGCAGCGGCGGCGCCATGCTCGGTGGTTACGCTGGCGCCGAGTTTGCCCTTTGCGATCAGCTTGCCTTCCGGGGTGTTGCAGACCTGGCCGGACACAAACAGCAGATTTCCGGTGCGCACGAAGCCGACGTAGTTTGCTATGGGAGGGTTGGGTTGATGCAACACAATGCCCAATTCGTTCAACTTCTGCTCGACCGTTCCCGCCATGTTTGCCCTCATTGAATGATTGTTGCTTGTGAACCCGTCAAATGCAGCGCCCTATGTCGCCCAATGAGCGGACACATGCAAGCGCCACAAAATTCAATAGTAATCCAGCGGAGCTAGGCAGCGCGGGCGTGGCCATGATTCTCGCAGGCTGCGATTTCGATCGTGACATGGCTCAGGCCGGGAAGCACCGCCAGACGTTGCTTGTAGATGGCAGCGGTTTGCGGCCGGTCGGTGACAATCGAAATGATCGCAGCCTGGTGCCCAGGGCCGACCTGCCACAGATGGAGATCGGAAATCCTGTCTCCATCGATTTCGACAAGCTGGCGAATCTTGTGTTCGGTCTCCCGGTCCGGAACGACGTCGATCAACACGGCGCCGGTATCGCGGATGAGGCCATAGGCCCAGCTTGCAATCACGCAGGCACCCACGAATCCGACAACGGGATCGATCCAGATCCAGCCGAAGGCCCGCGCGGTAATCAGGCCGCCGATGGCGAGGACTGACGTGGCCGCATCCGCCAGCACGTGGACGTAGGCAGCTCTCAGGTTGTTGTCGCGATCATGTGCGTGATGGCCATGATCGTGATGGTCGTCATGATCATGGCTATGGCCATGATGATGGTGGTTGTGATCCTCGCGCAGAAGCCACGCGCACACCAGATTGACCGCGAGGCCGAGGACAGCCACCGCGATGGCCTCGCCATAGGCGATCGGGACGGGATTGCCGATGCGGATCAGGCTTTCGTAACCGATCGCGAGCGCGATCATGGCGAGCACCACGGCGCTGGCGAACGCGGCGAGCTCTCCGAGCTTGCCGGTGCCGAACGCAAATCTCGGGTCGTGCATGTGACGCCGTGCGTATCGATAGGCCAGCGCCGAAATGCCGATGGCCGCAGCATGGGTAGACATGTGCCAGCCATCGGCAAGCAGCGCCATCGAACCGAAAACCGTGCCGCCGATAATCTCGCCGGTCATCATCGTGAGGGTCAGGCCGACAACGAACCAGGTGCGCCTTTCATTGCGCGCATGCGCGGCGCCGAGAAAGACGTGATCGTGCGTCCAGTTGTTGAGAGAATGCGAATGCATATTCCACCTGCGGGTGTGCGTTCAGGTTGTCTCGTCCGAGTATACAGCAGGGGACGGTCCAGGTGACGGTCCCAAGTCTTGTGCCATCGGATTGGGCGGCATGGAACCCTCAAAAAAGGCTCATTTTTCACATCAAATTGAGAAATTCTGTTACATGCGGCCGGTTGCGGTTTCATGCGCCGGTTAAGCTAATATGGGTTCGATTCGAACATTGAAGGAGACGCCATGCGTCGCGCGCGCCGTATTTCGGGTTGTGGATTGGTTACCCTGTCCGCTGTGTTTCTGGCGTCAGCCGCAGGCGGAGCGCAAGCTGCGCCCAGCGTCGCCTTTCTCTCGCATCAGGCAGTCTACGACCTGAGCCTGAAAACATCGCGCGGCAACGCCAGCGTCAGCAACGCGCGCGGCCGCATCCTGTATAACTTCGCCGGCAGCGCCTGCGAGGGCTACACCACCGACTTCCGGCAGGTGTCACAGCTCGATACCGGCGAGAACAAGACCACGATAAGCGATCTGCGTTCCACGAGCTGGGAAGACGGCGAGGGCAAGAGCTACCGCTTCAAGATCGAGACGCGCATGAACGATACCGATACGACGTCGATCGACGGTATCGCGGAGCGCGACGGCAAGACAATCAAGGTCAAGCTGAAGAAGCCCAAGGCAAAGACATTCACCATCGAGGGTGCGGTGTTCCCGACGGAGCAGGTCAGGCTGATCATCGAGGCCGCGCGCGAAGGCAAGTCGCTGCTCGAACTCGTGGTCTATGACGGCTCCGACGATGGCGAGAAGGTTTACAACACGCTCACTGTCATCGGGCAGCCGATCCCGGGGACCAAGGCGCCGGCAAAGCCGGATGCGGCCAGCGCCAATGAGAAGTTCAAGTCCCAGACCCGGTGGCCGGTCACCGTGAGCTACTATGACCGCGCAACGAAATCGAATAGCGGTGAACAGACGCCGGCTTATGCGATGTCCTTCGAACTCTATGAGGATGGCGTGTCGCGGGCGCTATCGCTCGACTACAACGATTTCGTCATCGCAGGCGCGATGGACAAGATCGACATCAAGGAAACCAAGCCCTGCAAATAGGGTGAGGCGTTACTCAGCCTTCGCCGGACCGTCATACGCAATTCCGCGGATCACCGCGGCATTGCCGAATTTCTTGCGGACATCGTCCATTGCGCGCTCTGCATGCGCGGACCGCCGGTCCAGCAGATCCTGACCGTCGGCTTCCGCGCCGGGTTTCAAGGCGCTGACGCCGGCGCCGATCAGCCTGAACGCGGTTCCGTCGATCTCGCGGCTGAGCATTTCGCGCACCGTCGCAAATATTCGCGTGGCAAGCTGGGTCGGGACCTGAAGCGATTGCGAGCGGGTGCGCTGCCTGAAATCCGCGGTCTTCAGTTTCAGCGTGATGGTGGAGCCCGAGAGGTCGCCGCTCTTGAGGCGTGACGAAACCTTTTCGCACAGCCGCCACAGGATCTTCTCCAGCGTCGCAAAATCCCGCACGTCGGTTTCCAGCGTCGTCTCGTTAGAGATCGTCTTGGCGCCGCGATCGGCAACGACCTTGCGGTCATCGATGCCGCGCGCCAGCCGCCACAGCCGCCGCCCTTCGGGACCGAACTGCTTCATCAGGTCGATTTCGTCCGCGCGCTGCAAATCCTTGATGAGGCGGAAGCCGCGCTGCGAGAGTTTCTCCTGCGAGGCAGGCCCGACGCCGTAGATGAAACCGACAGGCCGGTCGGCGAGCATTTCGCGCGCTTCCTCCTGATCCAGCGCGGCGAAGCCGCGCGGCTTGTCGAGGTCGGACGCGATCTTGGCCAGAAACTTGTTCACCGACAGGCCGACCGACACGGTGATGCCGATATCGCGCTCGACCTGAGCGGCAAACCGCGCCAGCACCTTGGCGGGAATCATGCCGTGCACGAGTTCCGTGCCGCTGAGATCGAGAAAGGCTTCATCGATGGAGAGCGGTTCGACCAGCGGCGTCAGCGCCATCATCGCGTGGCGAACCTCGCGGCCGATGCGGACATACTTCGCCATGTCGGGACGCACGACCACGGCCGAGGGGCAGAGGTCGAGCGCCTTGAACATCGGCATCGCCGAACGCACGCCGTAGGTGCGCGCGATGTAGCAGGCGGCCGATACCACGCCGCGCTTGCCGCCGCCGATGATCACAGGCTTGTCGGCGATGTCCGGATTGTCGCGTTTCTCGACGGTCGCATAGAACGCGTCGCAATCGATATGGGCGAGCGTCAGCGCCTTGAGGGCGCGGTGCCGTACCATGCGGGGTGAGCCGCATTCCGCGCAGCGCATCGCCTTCACCGCGGCGTCCGACAGGCAGTCGCGGCAGAATCCCGGCGAATCGGCTGGCGGACGGTCGTTCAACGACTTACTCCCAGCGCGGTTCCAGCACCTCGCGCGCATTTGCCACGGCCTGCGGCGTCAGTTGCGAGGCGTCGGCGAAGGCCTTCACCGTTGCGTCATCACGTACAATGAAATCGAGCACGCCGGCGAGGAACTTCGGGTCGGCGGCCGCGGTTCGAAGGGTTTGCGGGCCGATACCGCTCTCGGTCAGGAATAACCCTAGCCGTTCGGGGTCGGACGCCAGGAAGGAGAGCGCCTGAATCGCAACGAATTCAGCGACTTCCTGAGGGGTCGAAGGGCCTTTTGCCATTGATCGTGTTTGCCTTTCCGTAACTTATCGTCTCTATTTTGCGCCGATATTGCCCGAGTCACGACGGCGTGGCGAATTCAATGGTTTCAGCACGTACGGGCATTTTGCGGGAATTGGAGGGCCAGGATGGCCAAAACCGTCCTGATCGTGGAAGACAACGAGCTCAATATGAAGCTCTTTCGCGATCTGCTTGAGGCCCATGGGTATCAGACAGTCGGCACGCGGAACGGGGTTGAAGCACTCGATCTCGCCCGCACGCATCGGCCCGATCTCATCCTCATGGATATTCAGCTACCCGAAGTTTCCGGTCTCGACGTGACACGCTGGATCAAGGCGGATGTCGAATTGCGTGCGATCCCCGTGGTCGCGGTAACGGCTTTTGCCATGAAGGGCGATGAAGAACGTATCCGCGAAGGCGGATGCGAAGCGTATTTGTCCAAACCGATTTCGGTTGGGAAGTTTATTGAGACGGTTCGACGGTTTGTCGGCTAGGAGAGTTTGATGTCCGCGCGCGTTCTGGTCGTTGACGATGTTCTCGCCAACGTGAAGCTGCTCGAGGCGCGCCTGTCGGCGGAATACTTCGACGTGGTGACGGCGAATTGCGGGACGCAGGCGCTTGAGATCTGCGAGCGCGCGGAATGCGACATCGTGCTGCTCGATGTCATGATGCCCGACATTGACGGTTTTGAAGTCTGCCGCCGCCTGAAATCGAATCCGAAGACCCATTTCATTCCGGTCATCATGGTGACGGCGCTGGACAGTCCGTCCGACCGCGTGCGCGGGCTGGATGCCGGCGCCGACGATTTCCTCACCAAGCCGGTGTCCGATGTTGTGATGATCGCGCGGGTGCGGTCACTGACACGGCTGAAGATGATGACCGACGAACTGCGCATGCGCGCGATCACGTCGCTCGAGATTGGCGTCAATGCGCCGGAACGCGACGCGGTTGCGGATACGGGCAAGGGCGGGCGCATTCTGCTGGTGGATGACCGGCCGTCGTCCTACGAGCGGCTGGCTCCGGTGCTGGCCACCGAGCACAGCGTCGATGTCGAGCCGAATCCTGCCGAAGCGGTGTTCCATGCCGCCGATGGCAACTACGACTTGCTGATCGTGTCGCTTGGACTTGAGAATTTCGATGGCTTGCGGCTTTGCAGCCAGGCGCGCTCGCTGGAGCGGACGCGCAGCGTGCCGATCCTCGCCATTGCCGATGCCGACAACAACGCGCGGCTGCTGCGTGGGCTTGAGATCGGCGTCAACGACTACCTGCTGCGTCCAGTGGACAAGAACGAACTGCTGGCGCGGGCACGTACCCAGATCCGCAAGCGCCGCTACACCGATCACCTGCGCGACAACGTGCAGAACTCCATCGAAATGGCGATCACCGATCCGCTGACCGGGCTGCATAACCGCCGCTACATGGAAAGCCATCTCGCCACACTGGCGGAGCAGGCGGCGATGCGGGCCAAGCCATTGGCGCTGATGATGCTCGACATCGATTACTTCAAGTCGATCAACGACACCTACGGTCACGATGCCGGCGACGACGTGCTGCGAGAATTCGCGGTGCGCATCCGCAAGTCGATCCGCGGGATCGATCTGGCCTGCCGCTACGGCGGCGAGGAATTCGTCATCGTGATGCCGGAAACCGACCTGCACGTGGCGGGGATGGTCGCCGAACGCCTTCGCCGGTCCATTGCTGGTGAGCCCTTCACGATCGAGAAGGGCGTCAAGCGCATCGAGGTGACCATTTCGATCGGCATCTCGACCCTGGAAACCAAGGGAGAGGCGATCAGCGCCGTCCTCAAGCGCGCCGATCAGGCGCTGTACCGCGCCAAGCACGACGGCCGGAACAGGGTCGTGGCGGCTGCCGCCTGAGACCCGTCAAAATCCCGCATCAAACGCAAAACGGGGCCGCAAGGCCCCGGTTTCGTTCGTAAGCAACTGAAATAGTTACTTGATCTTGGCTTCGCGGAACTCGACGTGCTTCTTCGCGACCGGATCGTACTTCTTCTTCACGAGCTTGTCGGTCATCGTGCGCGAGTTCTTCTTGGCGACGTAATAGAAGCCGGTATCCGCGCTGGAAACGAGCTTGACCTTGATGGTGACCGCTTTGGCCATGTTCAGAACCTCGAATGTCAGGAATCACGAGCAGGCCCGACAAATCGAGCTGCATTTGGGGCGCAACCTAGCTTCGAACGCCCCAAAGTCAAGTTTTTAGGGCGCTTTATTCCGAAAAGCGGATGTCCCGGATTTCGCCCTGTTTCGGTGGGTCTGAAAGGCTATTCAGCCGCATTCACAGCCCCGGCAGGCTCGAAAAACCGGTTTTTGGGCCGTGGCAGGCCGAGATTTTCGCGCAGCGTGCGGCCCTCGTAGTCCTTGCGGTAGATTCCGCGCCGCTGCAGTTCCGGAACCACCTTGTCGACGAAGTCGTCCAGCCCCTGCGGCAGGAACGGGAACATGATGTTGAAGCCGTCGGACGCGTTGGTCACCAGCCATTCTTCCATCTGGTCCGCGATGGTGGCGGGCGTTCCGACGAAGGTGAGTCCGCCGTAGCCGCCGACGCGCTGGGCAAGCTGGCGGACCGTCACATTGTTCTTGGCCGCATACTCGACCATGCGATCGCGCGCGCTCTTGCTCGCGTTGGATTCCGGAATCGGCGGAAGAGGGCCATCGGGATCGAATTTCGATGCGTCGGTGCCGAGGATGACGGAGAGTCCCGCGATGGCGCTGTCATAGTGGACGAGGCTGTCGAGCAGATCGCGCTTCTTCCGCGCTTCCTCGACCGTGTCGCCGACCACAACGAACGCGCCGGGCAGAATCTTCAGGTGGTCGCGGTCGCGTCCCAGCTTGTCCATGCGGCTCTTGATGTCTTCGTAAAGCTCCTGCGCCTGCGCCAGCGTGCCGCCGCCAGTGAACACCGCCTCGGCGGTCTCTGCCGCGAGCTGCTTGCCGGGTTCGGATGCGCCGGCCTGAACGATCACCGGCCAGCCTTGCACCGGGCGGCCAATATTGAGCGGGCCTTTGACCGAAAGAAACTGGCCCTTGTGATTCAGCGTGTGCATTTTCGCCGGATCAAAATAAATGCCACTTTCGGGGTCGCGCACGAAAGCATCATCGGCGAAGGAATCCCACAGGCCGGTGACGACGTCGTAGAATTCACGTGCGCGCTTGTAGCGCTCGCCGTGCTCCATGTGATCGTCTCGCCCGAAGTTCAGCGCTGTTTCCGGATTGCCCGTGGTGACCACGTTCCAGCCGGCGCGGCCGCCGCTGATATGGTCGAGCGACGCGAAACGGCGCGCGACATGATAGGGCTCGTCGTAGGTGGTCGAAGCCGTCGCGACCAGCCCGATGCGCTCCGTCGCGCCGGCGAGTGCCGCCAGCAGCGTGAAGGGCTCAAATGATGTGACGGTATGGCTGCGCTTGAGCGCGTTGATCGGCATGTTCATCACCGCGAGGTGATCCGCCATGAAGAAGGCGTCGAATTTGCCGTGTTCGAGTTTCTGGATGAAGCGCTTCAGATGGGAGAGATTGAAGTTGGCGTCGGGAAAACTGCCGGGATAACGCCATGCTGCGGTGTGAATGCTGACCGGACGCATGAAGGCGCCGAGGCGCAACTGGCGTGGGCTCATCGGAATCTTCCCCTGACGATTTTGAGGCGGCACTTCAGGTGTCGCTTGGCGATGCAAAAGGATCAGTGATTGTATGGGGTGGCGCGATGCGTCTCGCCACGGAAGATTATTGCTTTTTTGAGTTGGGAGCGGGGGCGTTTCTTCTCGATGGATTATCCGCCCCTGAAATCCTTCGGCGAGAAACTGAGATCGAGCATCCGCCACTGGTCGTAGCGATCTGCCGGCAACATGGCGTAGGGCTGGCACTTGTCCAGCGCATTCATCGCGCTCTGCATTAGGGCAGGGCCTTTTTCAGATGCGCTTGCTTCGATCAGGAGCGGTTCTGCTGCGAGCCTGCCGTCACGCTGAAACGCCACACGCAGTACGATCCGGACATTGTCGGAAGGCGTCACCGATTTCGGCAGGATCGAACAACTCTTGAGATGGGCGCGTAGTGCTGCGGCGTCCTCGTTGGAAATATTCGCTTTTGCCGTTGCCTTGGCGTCGAAGTCGCCGGCTGCTCCGGCGTCCGGCAAGGTGAACATCATGCCGAACTTGCTGGTGATGTCGGGCGCAGCCACTGGCACCTCCGGCTGCGGCTGTTCCTGAGGTTGCGGTTGGGGCTGCGCCTGTTGTTGAGGCTGTTCAGCCGGTTTGGGCTGTTCGACGGGTTTGGGTTTTTCAGCGGAAGGCTGCTTGAGGGCTGCTTGCCGCGAATCCTGTTTCGGCGTTGCAGCGGCGCTTGGAGCAGGGGCAGGTTTTGCGGGCTGTTCCGGCGCTGCTTGTTGCGGCGATTCCTGCGCGGCCTGCTTTTTTTCCGCAGCCTGCTCTTGAGATTTTTCGTCAAACTTTGGGAAGTCGTAATCAGGTTCTTTTGGAAGCGGCGGCGCTTCCTCAGGCGTGACGATGTCGACGGTGATCGCTTCCGCTGTTGTCGGGTCGAACGGACGCACGCCCGCAAGCACAAGACAGGCTGTCAGGGCCGCAACATGTGCGGCGACCGATATGGCGGCGCCGGTACGCATACAACCGTGGTTCAATCATCCATGGGCGTTCGGTCGCCCGGCCGGAATATAGCGATTGGCACGGGGATTGGGATGACAATTTTGATTGGTGCAACGGTAATGCGGACCAGACGCCCTAGATGACGTCCCGCTGCATCGCGCCGCCGTAGAAGTGGAAAAACGGCACCTCGGCGGCATGCGACAGCGGTCCGAGCGCCAGGCGCTTGTCCAGTTCGCGCAGCACCATCTTGGTCATCTGATGAAGATCCGCGAGCGACAATGAACCGAGCTCGACCCATACCAGTTCGACGAGTTCGGCGTCGGCATGGACGACGCCTTCAACCCGGTGCGCGATGGCCGACGCATCGGCGGTGAAGAATCGCGTGTCGAACCGCCGGACGCGGCCGGGCGGGGTGATGGCGCGGGCAATCAAAAATAGTCCGGACGGATCGGGCAGTAAGCCGGCCTCGGCGAACGGTTTCCATTCGCCGGTCAATTTCGCCGCAGCGCCATTCATGCGCGCGACTTTCCGCCCCAGGCAAAGGCCGGTCTCCTCGCAGGCTTCGCGAATGGCGGCCACCGCCAGCGCGCGGGCGCGGGCCGGCGCGATCTTCGGACTGCCGCCGATGAGTTTCTTCTCAAGCCCTTTGGGGATTTCCGCGGCCACCGGAATCTTGTTGTCGGTGGCATCGACCCGGCCGCCGGGAAACACGAACTTCCCCGGCATGAAGATGACCTTGTCGTGCCGCTTGCCGACGAGAACCTTGGGCACGCTTCCACTGCGATCAACGAGGATCAGTGTCGCGGCATCTTTCGGGCGGCGGTAAGGATGACTGTCGTCTTCCTTTTCTTCTTTCTCGGGAGCGCTCATTTCACCAGCTTGACAATCGTACCTTCTTCGACGTCCGCGGGGCGGCTTTCATCGAAACCGTGCATCCGGAACGCCCACTGCAATCCGACCACGGCACCCTTCACGGGTTGCAACAGCGCCAGCGACATGATGAGGGTGGCCGGTAGATATACTGCAAGCTGAAGCGCGATGGACGGCGCATAGTCGGTCTCGATCCACAGCGCGATCGGCACAATGATATGGCCGACGATCACGATGACGAGGTAAGCGGGAAGATCGTCGGCGCGGTGCCCGCTGAAATCCTGTCCGCACACCGAACAGTTGTCGGCGACTTTCAGGAAGGCGCGGAAAATCTTGCCTTCTCCGCAATTAGGGCAGCGGCACTTGAGGCCGCGCGCCATCGCCTGCCAGACATCGCGCTTCGGCAGCGGCTGGGAGGCTGGCGTCCATGTTGCTGCGGGCACTGTGCGGCTTTCCATGATGGCTCCTTTGAAAGGCGCTAGCCCTTCTTTTTCGATTTGCGAGCCTTGCGGGAAGGCTTGCGCGATTTTTTCCTGTCCTTGGTATCGCGCCCTGGCCGGGCCTTGCCGCCGGCATTGGGCGGTCGGGCGCGGCTGTCGCGAATGCGGCCTCCACGGGGAGCGGTTCGTCCTTCGGACAACAATTCGAACCGCAGCGCGCCAGCCACAGGTGCAGCTTCTACCAGACGAACTTGAACCACGTCACCTAATCGGTGCATGGCACCGCTGCGCGATCCGATCAGGGCGTGGCGGGTCTCGTCATAGTTGTAGTACTCGCTTCCCAGGGTGCGCACGGGAATGAGGCCATCCGCGCCCGTATCGGCCAGTTTTACGAATAATCCCGCGCGGGTGACGCCGGAGATTCGCCCCTCGAATGTTGCGCCGATGCGATCGGCGAGGAAATGCGCGATCAGCCGGTCGGCGGTTTCGCGTTCCGCCTTCATCGCACGGCGCTCGGTGAGGGAAATTGCCGCAGCCACTTCGCTAAGTGTTTCAAACGTCTCGGTTTCGGGAAGGGCACCTTCGCCAAGTCCGAGGGCGCGGATCAGCGCGCGGTGCACGATCAGATCGGCGTATCGGCGGATCGGCGATGTGAAATGCGCGTAACGCCGGAGATTGAGGCCGAAGTGGCCGTAATTGTCCGCTGAGTACTCCGCCTGCGCCTGCGAGCGCAGGACCACTTCGTTCACCAGCGGTTCCGCGTCGCGGCCCTTTACCTGCGCGAGAATGCGGTTGAAGACGGCGGGACGCAGCGCGCCCGTGGCGGAGAACGGCATTTCCAGCGTCTTGAGAAACTCGCGGAGGTTGTGGACCTTCTCGACCGTCGGCTCGTCGTGCACGCGATAAATCAGCGGCAGCGTTTTCTTCTCAAGCGTTTCCGCCGCGGCGACGTTGGCGAGGATCATGAACTCTTCGATCAGCCGGTGCGCGTCGAGCCGTTCCGGCGTCGTCACGCGATCGACCGTGCCGTCGGCTTTGAGAAGGATCTTGCGCTCGGGAAGGTCGAGGTCGAGCGGATCGCGCTCGTCACGGGCGCGCTTGACCAGCGCATAGGCGGTGTAGAGCGGCTTCAGGATCGGATCGAGCAGGGGGCCGGTGGTGTCGTCGGGGCGTCCGTCGATGGCGGCCTGCGCCTGCGCGTAGTTCAGTTTTGCCGCCGATCGCATCAGCACGCGATGGAAGGTGTGCGAGCGCTTGCGGCCGTCCTTGTCGATCACCATGCGCACGGCGAGCGCGCCGCGTGGTTCGCTTGGCTTCAGCGAGCACAGATCGTTGGAGATGCGCTCCGGCAGCATCGGCACCACGCGGTCCGGGAAATAGACCGAGTTGCCGCGAATGAGCGCGTCACGATCCAGCGGCGATTGCGGCCGCACATAAAAGGCGACGTCCGCGATGGCGACATTGACGATGTAGCCGCCCTTGTTGTTCGGGTCGCTGTCCGGCTCGGCGTGAACCGCGTCGTCGTGGTCCTTCGCGTCCGGCGGATCGATGGTCACCAGCGGGACATCGCGCCAGTCCTCGCGTCCTGCAAGCGTGGCGGGTTTTGCAGCCTCGGACTCGCGGATGACGTCGGCGGGAAATTCCTGCGGGATTTCGTGTGCGTGGATCGCAATCAGGCTCACGGCCTTTTCGGTCTTGAGCGAACCGAGCCGCTCCTTCACCCGGCCGGACGGCAGTCCGTAGCCGCGCGAGCGCATCAGTTCGACGCTGACCAGATCGCCATCCTGCGCGCCGCCGGAATCCTTGGCGGCGATGGCGAGATCGCGCCCCGCCTGTTTCTTGTCGACCGGGATCATCCGGCCGTCGCCGTTCGGCATCTCGCGGTAAATTCCGAGGACGCGATGCTGCGTTTTGTCGAGCAGCTTGATGACGCGGCCGCGATAGGCCTTCTCGTGTTTGTTGTCGGGTTTCTCGACGCGCAGCAGCGCGCGGTCGCCGACGCCCGCGGCGGTGCCGGGTGCGGCCTTGCGCGGAACATGAATTCGGATGATCGGGGCGGGGCCATCGGTTTCCTCCAGCCACTCGGCAGGAGAAGCGAGCAATTCACCGTCGCTGTCGCGGCCGGTGATGTCGGCAACGATGGTCGGCGGCAGCGACTTCGGTTCTGCGACCTTCTTGCCGCGTTTCGCGATCACGCCTTCGTCGGCAAGTTCGCGCAGGATACGCCGCAGCGCCGCGCGGGATTCATTCTTCAGTCCGAAATGCCGCGCAAGTTCGCGTGTCCCGGCTTCACCGGGCTGCGCCTTGACGAACGCGACAATGCTCTCTCTGTCGGGAAAGGCAGTCGTCGCGTCGCTTTTCTTTTTCATTATCCGCGTGCTTTACCGGCGCTCTTCTTTTCAGCGACCTTCGTGATCTTGGCTGCAGCGACCTTCGATGCCTTCGCCTTGGCGGCTTCTGTCAGCGAAACCGGCTCGGCTGCATCCTTCTTCGGCGCAGCCTTCTTGGCTGGGGCCTTTTTCTTCGCAGCGGGCTTCTTCGCAAGCGCCTCGGACTCAGCGGCGCCATTCGCGGCGGCTGCCTTTGCAGGTTTCTTCGCAGCCTTCTTGGCGGCGCGCTTGGGCTTGCCGCCGGTCTTTGCCGCACGTTCTTCGATCAGCGCGATAGCTTCCGCGATCGTCAGCTTCTCTGGCTCGATGCTGTCGGGGATCGTCGCATTGATGCCATCGATGGTGACGTAAGCGCCGTAGCGGCCTTTCTTGAGCATGATCTTGCCGCCGCGGGCCGGATAGTCGCCGACCTCCTTGCCGGGATCTGCGCCGAAGCGGCGGCTCGGACCTTTCGCGACTTTCTCCGCGATCAGTGTAATCGCGCGGTTGAGGCCGACATGGTAGACATCGTCACCGGCTTCGAGGCTCGCATACGTTTTGCCGTGGCGCACGAACGGACCGAAGCGCCCGATGCCGGCCGTGATGATTTCACCATCTTCCGGATGCGGTCCGATATCGCGCGGGAGCGACAGAAGTTTCAGCGCAAGTTCAAGTTCGACGTCGGCGGGCGACATGTTCTTTGGAATGCCTGCACGCTTCGGCTTCTCGTCCTCGCCGTAGTCTTTGGCGTCGCCGAGTTGGATGTAGGGGCCGAAACGTCCAGCCTTGACCGCAACTTCAAGTCCCGACACCGGGTCCTTGCCGAGCGGGCGATCGCTCGATCCGCTGGAAGCGGCGAGGGGCCGCGTATAGCGGCATTCGGGATAGTTCGAGCAGCCGACAAAGGCGCCGAACTTGCCGGCCTTGAGATTGAGCTTGCCGGTGCCGCAGCTCGGGCACTGGCGCGGATCGCCGCCGTCGGCGCGCGGCTCGTAGATGTGTTCGCCGAGCATCGCGTCGAGCACGTCGAGCACTTCGGTGACGCGGACGTCCTTGATCTCGTTGACCGCGCCGATGAAGTCCTTCCAGAAATCCGTCAGCACCTGCTTCCAGGAAATCTCGTTGTTCGAGATCAGGTCGAGTTTTTCCTCGAGGTCGGCGGTGAAATCGAATTCGACGTAGCGCGCGAAATAGTTCTCGAGGAACGCCACCACGACGCGGCCCTTGTCCTCGCCGTGCAGGCGCTTCTTCTCGAGCTTCACATAGCCGCGGTCCTTCAGCACCTGAATGATCGACGCATAGGTTGAAGGGCGGCCGATGCCGAGTTCTTCCATGCGCTTGACCAGCGAGGCTTCTGAAAAGCGCGGTGGCGGTTCGGTGAAATGCTGGGTGACGTTGAGGCTTTCGCGCTTGAGCGCTTCGCCCTCATTGATGACGGGGAGGCGCTTTGAGTCCTCGTCCTCCGGATCGTCGTCGCGGCCTTCCTGATACACCGCAAGGAAGCCGTCGAACTTGACGACCTGACCGGTGGCGCGCAATTCGAGCACGCGCGCACCCACCTTGCCGGTGATGTCCACGGTGGTGCGTTCCATCTCGGCCGATTCCATCTGGCTTGCGACGGTGCGCATCCAGATCAGTTCGTAAAGGCGAGCCTGATCGTTATCGAGCCTGGACTTCAGCGATGAAGGACGGCGCGACAGGTCGGTCGGGCGGATGGCTTCGTGCGCTTCCTGCGCGTTCTTGGCCTTCGAGGTGTACTGGCGCGGCGAGTCCGGCACATAGGCTTTGCCGTAGTCCTCGCCGATGACCTTGCGCGCCTGCGTGATGGCGGACGGGTCGATCTGCACACCGTCGGTACGCATATAAGTAATGAGACCGGTGGTCTCGCCGCCGATGTCGATACCTTCATAAAGGCGCTGGGCAATGCGCATGGTGTGGGCTGGCGCGAAACCGAGCTTGCGGCTGGCTTCCTGCTGGAGTGTCGACGTTGTGAACGGGGACTGCGGATTGCGGCGCGCCGGCTTGGCTTCGACCGTGGTGACGGTGAAGTTTGCGGCTTCAAGCGCTTTCTTGAAATCCTCGGCTTCCGCGCCGGTGCCGATGTCGAGACGCTGAATCTTCTTGCCGTCGGCGCCGACGAGGCGCGCTTCGAAGGAATCGCCGCGCGGGGTCGCCAACGTGGCGAGCAGCGACCAGTACTCGCGCGGGACGAACTTCTCGATTTCCAGTTCCCGGTCGCAGACCAGCCGCAGGGCAACGGACTGCACGCGGCCGGCGGAGCGCGCGCCGGGCAGCTTGCGCCAGAGAACGGGGGAGAGGGTAAAGCCGACGAGATAATCCAGTGCGCGGCGCGCCAGATAGGCGTCGACCAGCGCGCCATCGATCTGGCGCGGATTCTTCATGGCCTCGGTGACGGCCTGTTTGGTGATCGCATTGAAGACGACGCGCTCGATCTTCTGATCCTTGAGCGCACGCTTCTGCTTCATGATCTCCAGGACGTGCCAGGAGATCGCTTCGCCCTCGCGATCAGGGTCGGTTGCGAGGATCAGCTTGTCGGCACCCTTGAGCGCCTTGGCGATGTCGTTGAGACGGCCGGCGGCCTTGGGGTCGGTTTCCCAGATCATCTGGAAATCGGCGTCTGGATCGACCGATCCATTCTTGGCCGGAAGGTCGCGGACATGGCCATACGAGGCCAGAACCTCGTAGGAGGAGCCCAAATACTTGTTGATCGTCTTGGCCTTCGCAGGCGACTCGACAATGACGAGATTCATTTGTTTCCAATAACTTACTGGGAGTACGCGGGCCGGAATCGCGAGATTCCATCAGGCTGGCTTGGCCGATACATGGGTAAAAGGGGGGCCCCTGTCAAATGGGGATCCGGTGATGAGGCTGGAACCGGAGCCGGAATTCTCGCAAAAGTTGTAGTTTATGGGTACTTGTGATTGTGCATCCTATGCGTGTATCATCGAAGAACACTCTTAAATTGATCGATTCTCGCGTTGGAAGGGGTCGGTGCGGATGGCCGCGCGCGACAGTCGCAGCGATTTCGTGCAGGCCGATTCCGTCGCCAGAGATGGCGGTCCGGCCGAGGCTGCGGGCTTCATTTCAGGGGCGGTCGCGGAACTGGCGCAGCTCTCGCGCCGGCACCGCCTGGACATGCTGGCGCACCTGCTCGACATGGCGCAACTCGAAGCGGATGACGTTGTCCGGCGGCAACTGACCGGCGGTAAATTCTAGGCGGCCGCGGGAGCAATCACTTTGGTGTCGGTCTGATCGACCGGGCGGCCGTCATGGGCCAGGATCTGCAACTTGCTGAGCGGTAATCCGTCCTTCCGATCGACCAGTAAGCTGCAACTTTCGCCCGGTTTAACGGCATATTCCTCGCCCCACTGGCGCAGCGCCACCAGCACCGGAAACAGCGCACGCGCTTTCGCCGTCGGCACATAGTCCTGATACGCGCTGCCGTCAGAAGCGGGCCTCACCTCGAGAATGCCCTGCGCCACCAGCGAGCGCAGCCGCACGGTCAGGATGTTCTTCGCCACACCGAGATTCTTTTGAAACTGGCTGAAGCGCCGTGCGCCGACGAGCGCGTCGCGGATTATCAGCAGCGACCACCAGTCGCCGATGGCGTCCAGCGTCCGCGCGACGGGGCACACATCACCCTCAAGACTCTTGCGTTTCACGGCCTGACCTCCGGTCACAACATTGTGGTTGCATCATAAAACCAAAAACGCTACTCAGCAATGCTAGTTTTATTATGAAACCAGAAACCAAACTGGTCAAAACAGGAGCGTTCCATGAGGCTTAAAGGAAAAACGGCGTTCATCACGGGTGGCAACAGCGGAATCGGTCTGGCGACCGCAAAGCTGTTCGTGGCGGAAGGGGCGCGCGTCGTGGTCACCGGCCGCGATCAGGCCAAGCTCGATGCTGCGGTGAAGGACCTCGGGCCGAACGGGTTCGGCGTTAAAGCCGACGCGACCGATGTGGCGGCGCTGGAGAAAGCATTTGCGCAGGCCGAGGCGAAGTTCGGCAAGCTCGATATAGTTTTCGCGAACGCGGGAATCCCAGGCAACACACCGCTGGGCGGCACCACGCTCGAAGCGTTTGAGACTGTCATCAAGACCAATCTTACCGGCGTGTTCTTCACCGTGCAGGCTGCTGTGCCGCATCTCAACGACAACGCATCCGTCATTCTCAATGGCTCGGTGATCTCGGTGCTCGGCAATCCGGGTTATTCGGCTTATGCCGCGACCAAGGCCGGTGTGCGCGCCATGGCGCGGGTGATGGCGTCCGAACTGTCGCCGCGCGGTATCCGCGTCAATCTGGTTTCGCCGGGCGCGACTCGCACGCCGATCTGGGGCGATCGTTTCGCGTCGCCGGAGGCTTTCAAGCAGCTCGAGCAACGCATGTCGCTCTCCACGCCGCTCGGACGGATCGGCGAGCCGGATCATATCTCCAAGACCGTGCTGTTTCTTGCGTCGGACGACGCGGCGCATGTGCAGGGCCAGGAAATCTTCATCGACGGCGGTTCGACGGCATCTCCCGCCGGTGCGCCGATCTATCGCGGATAAGGCATTCTGTTCGCTTTAGAGCAACGACACCATCCCGCCGCCGTGGCGTTCCAGCCGTCCTGCCAGTTCAAGCTCGAGCAGGACGGTGCGCACCACGGCGGGGGACACATCCGTCATGCGGATGAGATCGTCGATGCCGATGGGCGAGGGACCGAGCAGGTTGATAATGCGCGCACGGTCACTGGCGGCGGGTTCGTCGTCCGTTGGCTGGCCGTCTTCCGGCTCGCTCATCGGTAGTTCGAGCGGGCGTCCCATGATCGGCTGAACCGCGTCGATCACGTCGGCGGCCTCTGTCACCAGCGTCGCACCCTGTTTGATCAGATCGTTCGTCCCCGCCGCGCGCGGGTCGAGCGGCGAGCCGGGCACGGCGAACACCTCGCGCCCCTGTTCATTGGCAAAGCGCGCGGTGATCAGCGAGCCTGAGCGATGCGCGGCTTCGACAATGACGACGCCAAGCGCGACGCCGGAGATCAGCCGGTTGCGGCGGGGAAAGTCCCGTGCGCGCGGACCATGACCGAGCGGCATTTCGGAAATTGCGCCGCTGCCTGACGCGATGATCGCCGCCAGCAGGTCTTCATGCTCGGCCGGGTAGATTTTGTCATGTCCGCCCGCCAGCACGGCGACGGTGCCGGTATCCAGCGTGACGCGATGCGCGGCCTGATCGATGCCGCGTGCCAGACCTGAGGCGATGGCAAATCCGGCGCTGCCGAGATCTCGCGCGATGGTTTGCGCAAACTTCAATCCCGCGCCGGATGCGTTGCGCGAGCCGACGATGCCGATCATCGGCTGGGTCTGGACATTCAAAACGCCGCGCACGCCGAGCAGCGGCGGAGAGTCATCGATCAAGGCGAGGCGCGGCGGATAACCGTATTCACCCGGTGCGAGCAGGGCGACACCGATCCGCCGGCTGTTGTCGATCTCGCGCTCGGCCTCGGCCTGCGCGCAGATGCGGCCAACCTTGGAGGCGCCGCCGCGCTGGGCCAGATCGGGCAGGCGGTCGAGTGCGGCGCGTGCACTGCCGAAATGATTGACGAGGGAGCGGAAGGTGCGTGGTCCGACATTGTCGGAACGGATCAGCCGCAGCCAGTCGATGCGCTGCGCGTCGGTCAGTCTGGTCGTGGCTGAAGTCTTGATGTCCACGCGGCCCCCGTGGACGGGGAGTGTTGCCTAAGAGCGGGTAATGAACAAGATTTCTCATTCGATTGTGGCTGGTTGCTTTCATTTTCGATTTGATGCTTGATTTATTGGGGGTACAATAATATATGTGAATCGAGTTCGATCCGGCCAAGGATGCGGAAAATATCCGCAAGCACGGGATTTCGCTGGCGAAGGCGGTTGATCTTGATACGGCATCGATTGTCGAGGACGGGCGTTTCGCCGAGCCGCGGTTTCGCGCCTATGGGACCATAGATGGACGCTCTTACTGTCTGGCCTACACAGTTCGCGGCGAGATAATCCGGGTCATCAGCCTGCGGCGAGCGCATGCAAAGGAGAGAAAATATGCCCCGCAAGAAAAGTAAGCCGGTGATATTCGACGAAGACAATCCGGAATGGACCGCGGAAGATTTCGCGCGGGCGACGAAGTTTCCGCCAGGCACGAAACTCGCAGACGCCGCGGCGCTGATCATGCGCCAGCGCGGGCGGCCGAAGCTCGACAAGCCGAAAGAGGCGATCAAGCTGCGGCTCGATGCCGATGTTCTGGAAGCCTATCGCAAGACCGGCGACGGCTGGCAGACGCGCATCAATGCGGATTTGCGGAAGGCGAGAAAGCTGAAGGCGGGGTAGGGACAATTGTTAAAACGTAATCGACGCCGGATCGGGGACCGTCATTGCGAGGAGCGCAAGCGACGAAGCAATCCAGACCTTCAGAGCTTATGTCTAAAGGTCTGGATTGCTTCGCTTCGCTCGCAATGACGCAGAACTGTGAGCTAGTTGCAGTTGCTCATGGCATAGTGACGTTGATTAACTCGGAGATATTTAATGCGAATGGAAGAATCAGGATCAGAAATGAAAATGTACGACTGCCTTGTTTGCAGGCGTGCTTTTCAGATCGGGCCACACGTTTATGATGGTCGTTGGATAGCGCAGTGGAATGCAAGCGTTTGCAATTCATGCATCAAGATGAACTGGGATGGAGTCGTCCCGTCCGTCAGGCCGCATGTCATAGAGCATTTAGAGGCAGAAAAAATCGACTACGAGCTGAATGATAAAGGCCGGCTCGACATTCCGGTTTAACGCTCGACCACTTACCCCTTCTTCCCGATCTTCCCCTCGGTCCCGTTCATCAGCCGCGTGATGTTGGCGCGGTGCATGATCCACAGCGCGGCGGTGAGCAGTGCGAAGACGGCGGCGAGCGCTGTGTGCTGCGACCAGAACAACATCACTGGCACGACGACACTAGCGACCAGCGCCGCCAGCGACGAGTAACGGAAGATCAGGGCGACTGCGATCCAGATCGCGCAGAACGCCAGCGCGGCGGGCCAGAACAATCCGAGCAGCACGCCGATGTAGGTCGCAACGCCTTTGCCGCCCTTGAACTTCAGCCACACCGGAAAGAGATGACCGATGAAGGCGCCGACGCCTGCGGCAATTGCGGCGTTGGGTCCGCCGAAATATCCGGCGACGATGACGGCAATCGTGCCCTTGAGCATGTCGCCAAGCAGCGTCGCGGCGGCGAGACCCTTGTTGCCGGTGCGCAGCACATTGGTTGCGCCGATATTACCCGAGCCGATCGAGCGCAGGTCCTGCGTGCCGGCGAGTTTCGTCAGGATCAGCCCGAATGGAATCGAACCGCACAGATAGCCGAACAGGAAGGCCAGCACGAAACTGAGCACAAAGGCCGTCAGAAAGCCGCTCATGGTGCCTCACACGTCATCAAAATAAAGCGCGGCTGCGGGCCGCGCTTACACATGCTCATAGACGGTGCGTCCGTCAACGATGGTGCGCGCGACGCGGCCGGTGAAGCGCGCCTCGTCGAACGGCGTGTTCTTGCACTGCGATTTCAGGTCCGCCGGATCGAGCACCCACGGCGTATCGAGATCGATCACGATCATGTCCGCAGGAGAGCCGGGACGCAGCGAGCCGCCGGGCAGGCCAAGCAGTTCGGCGGGGCGGGTAGACATGGCGCGAATGAGTGTCTTGAGTTCGATGTCGCCGGAGTGAACCAGCCGCAATCCTGCGGACAGCATGGTTTCGAGGCCGATCGCGCCGGCGGCGGCCTCGGCGAACGGCAGGCGCTTGACCTCGACGTCCTGCGGATTGTGGTCCGACATGATGACGTCGATCAGTCCCGATGCGACGGCGGCGACCAGTGCGTTTCGATCCTGTTCGGTGCGCAGCGGCGGCGACAACTTCAGAAAGGTGCGGTACGGGCCGATGTCGTTTTCGTTCAGTGTCAGGTGATTGATCGAGGCCGATGCGCTGACGTTCAGGCCGGCCTCGCGCGCGCGCTTGAGAATGTCGAGCGAGTCGGTGCAGGTCAGCGAAGCGGCGTGATAGCGCCCGCCGGTCAGCGCCACGAGACGCATGTCGCGTTCGAGCACGACAGCTTCGGATGCATTCGGTATTCCGAACAGGCCGAGCCGTGACGCAAACTCGCCTTCGTTCATGACGCCTTCGCCGACGAGGTCGGGGTCTTCGGTGTGCTGCACGATCAGGGCGTCGAAATCGCGGGCGTAGGTCAGCGCGCGGCGCATCACCAGCGCATTCATCACGCTCTTGTCGCCGTCGGTGAAGGCGACCGCGCCGGCCGCCTTGAGCAGGCCGATCTCGGTCATTTCACCGCCCTTCATGCCCTTGGTCAGTGCGGCCATGGGATGAATGTTGACGATGGCGGTATCACGGGCGCGGCGGAGGATGAAATCCACGGTCGCGGAGTTGTCGATCACCGGATTGGTGTCGGGCTGGCAGACGATGGTGGTGATGCCGCCCGCGGCAGCCGCGAGGCTCGCCGACGCAAAAGTCTCTCGATGGCCCGCGCCCGGTTCGCCGACGAAGGCGCGCATGTCGACCAGACCGGGCGCGACCACCTTGCCGGCGCAATTAATAATGTCTGTGCCTTCGGGCACGCCGGCGGCGCCGATGCCACGGCGCGCGTCGCGGATGGTTCCATCGGCAATCAGCACATCGCCGGGGCCGTCGAGATCGCGGGACGGGTCGATTAGGCGGGCGTTGGCGAGCAGGATGGGGCGTCTGTCGGTTCTCATGGGATTCACGCGTTCGGCAGGTTGCGGGCCAGTGCTTCGAGCACTGCCATGCGCACCGCCACACCCATTTCGACCTGTTCGCGGATCAGCGATTGCGCGCCGTCCGCCACGATGGAGTCGATTTCGACTCCGCGATTCATCGGCCCCGGATGCATCACCAGCGCGTCCGGCTTGGCATAGGCGAGCTTCTTTTGATCGAGGCCGTAGTAATGGAAGTATTCCTGGCTCGAGGGAATGAAAGAGCCGTTCATGCGCTCACGCTGCAGCCGCAACATCATCACGATGTCCGCGCCTTCGAGGCCTTCGCGCATGTCGCGCGCGACTTCGACGCCCATGCGCTCGATGCCGGGCGGCAGCAGCGTGGAGGGCGCAACCACACGGACACGCGCGCCCATCACGTTGAGCAGGATGATGTTGGAGCGCGCGACCCGCGAATGCAGCACGTCGCCGCAGATCGCGACCAGCAGACCTTCGAGCCGGCCCTTGTTGCGGCGGATGGTGAGCGCGTCGAGCAGCGCCTGGGTCGGATGTTCATGCGCGCCGTCGCCGGCGTTGATCACCGAGCCGTCGACTTTCTGGGCGAGCAGTTCCACTGCGCCGGACGCATGATGGCGCACCACCAGAATGTCCGGATGCATGGCGTTGAGGGTCACCGCCGTGTCCATCAGCGTCTCGCCCTTGCGGATCGAGGACGATGAGACCGACATGTTCATCACGTCCGCGCCGAGCCGCTTGCCCGCGATCTCGAACGAGGACTGCGTGCGGGTGGAGGCCTCGAAGAACAGATTGACCTGGGTTCGGCCGCGCAGATTGGTGCGCTTCTTGTCGACCTGCCGGTTCAGTTCGACGAACTCTTCGGAAAGGTCCAGAAGGCCGCTGATATCGGCCGCGGAAAGGCCCTCGATGCCCAGCAAATGCCGGTGTCCGAGGACGAAAGTCGATTTCGATGCAGTTGTCATTAAAGCAAGAGCTATAGGCAGAGTTGCCCGGCGGAGCAAGGCGGATTCGGGCCTTAAGGAGTTTTCCCCCGCTGATGTCCGGGCAGGGTAAACGGGTCGAAAGCGTGCTGCGGAGCATTGCACCTATCGTATTTTCGCCGTCATGGCCGGGCCTGTCCCGGCGCCACAACATCGGACGCCGGATCATGAGACTTGCGACTGCAATCCTGCTCGTTGGCCTCGGGATGTCTGCCGCGGCAGCTCAGCCGTTGCCCGCAGATTTTGTCTATCTGCGCGATGCCGATCCGAGCATCGTTCAGGACATGCGCTACGCCACGGCGAACAATTTCGTCGGGCGTGTGCTGAACGGCTACGAGGCGGGTGAGTGCGTTGTCACCCGCAGCGTCGGCACCGCACTGAAACGGGTGCAGCAGGATCTCAAGCCGCGCGGGCTGTCGCTGAAGATGTATGACTGTTATCGCCCGCAGCGCGCGGTGGACGACATGTACGCGTGGGCGCAGGACGGCCAAGAGACACCAGCGCAGCGCCGCTACAATCCGAAGATGCGCAAAGCCGATCTGTTCAGGCTTGGCTATATCGCCAAACATTCCGGACATTCGACCGGCAAGGCGGTGGATCTCACGCTGGTGCAATTGCCCGTGTCAAAGGCCGCACCGTTCGATCCGAAGGCCGACTATGCCGATTGCACAGCGCCCGCAAATTTGCGCGCGCCGGACAGCAGCGTCGACATGGGCACCGGCTACGATTGTTCGGACGAGAAGGCGCATACGGGATCAAACGCAATCACCGCACAGCAGCGCAGGTGGCGTGAGACATTGGTCAGCGCGATGGCGAAGCAGGGCTTCGCGAACTTCCGGCTTGAGTGGTGGCACTTTTCTCTGCCAGGGCCGGGGAATACTGCGTTCGATTTCCCAGTCACGCGCCGGCCATGAGGGTCGGCGCGTGCAAGCGTCGTTACTTGATCGACGCGTTGATGTTGGTGAACTTGGTATTGAGCTTCGTGCCCAGGCCGTTCACGGCAGCAATAATTGCCAATGCAATACCGGCGGCGATCAGCCCATATTCTATAGCGGTGGCGCCGGATTCGTCTTTGATGAAACGCTGAATGGTTTTCATGCCGGGCAGTATCCCTCGGGAACCCTGAATTTGCGGTAAAAGCTTGCGCCAAAACTCGGTCCTATTGCGTACGAATTGTCGCAGTTGAGATGGAACTGGAGCGGCAGAAATTGCCGACTGCGATCGGCGCGGAGCTCAGCGCGACCGCGCTTTCGGGCTTGAATTTCCAATCCTCCAGCATAGCTTTGATGAGCACGTACGACCCAGTGCGCAAATGCAGAAAGGCCTCGTCCGTCATGAGCAGGGGCGCCATTGCAATCACGACAGTTCTTCTGGCCATCCTCGCGGCCACGATATGGTGGGCGTGGCAAGGCTGGGTTGCACATTCCGATGTCCAGATGTCGATCCATGGTTACATCGCCATGGGACTGGGGATTTTCTTCTCGCTTCTGATCGGTTTCGGCCTGATGGCGCTGACATTCTATTCGAGCCGTCGCGGCTATGACGACCTTCCGCAGGCGAAAGAGCCCTCCAGCAAAGAACCGGCGTCGCACAATATTCCGTAACCGGGTGATGTGAAACGCGCCGCGTTCCGGTGTAATCTGTTGTTCTCAACTGCGGGAACAACACATGACGCAATCGATTCTGTCCGCCACGACTGAAGTCTTCAACCAGTCGCCGCCGTTCGAGGATGTCGATCTGTATTCGCTCGATCGCCCGCTCGCGGAAGCGGTTGCGGCGAACGGCGGAGAGGGCGCGGCGGGGGAACTTGCCGATTTCGGCAAGCACTGGGGCTCGGCGGCGATGGCGCAGCGCGGCCGCGTCGCCAACGAAAACACACCGAAGCTGAAGATCTTCGATGCGCGTGGCTTCCGCCGTGACGAAGTCGAATTTCATCCCGCTTATCATGAACTGATGGCGCACAGCGCCCATGCCGGCCTTCACAACTCGACCTGGAACGAGAATGGCGAGACCGCGGGCGGCGCATCCGAAGTGGTGCGCGGCGCGAAGTTCTTCATCGCAGCACAGGTCGAGACCGGACATTTATGCCCGATCACCATGACGCGGGCCGCAGTCGGGGCGCTGTCGGTTGACCCTGAATTGCGCGCCAAGGTGATGCCGGTGCTCGGCACCCGCAGCTACGATCCGGCGTTCGCGCCGTGGTGGACCAAGCGCGGCATGACCATGGGCATGGGCATGACCGAGAAGCAGGGCGGTACCGATGTGCGCGCCAACATCACGCGTGCGGTGCGTGACGGCGATGCCTACCGGATCACCGGGCACAAGTGGTTCATGTCTGCGCCGATGTGCGACGCGTTCCTCGTGCTGGCGCAGGCGGAAGGCGGGCTGACCTGTTTCTTCATGCCGCGTTTCGCGCCGGACGGCTCGGTCAATGGCATTCACTTCCAGCGTCTGAAGGACAAGCTCGGCAATCGCTCGAACGCCTCGTCGGAAGTCGTGTTCGAAAACGCTTACGCGCTGCGCCTCGGCGAGGAAGGGCGCGGTGTGCCGACGATCATCCAGATGGTGTCGCTGACCCGGCAGGATTGCTCGCTGGCGTCTGCTGGGTTGATGCGCTCGGGCCTGGCGCATGCGCTTCATCACACCCGCCATCGCAGCGTGTTCCAGAAGCATCTTTCCGATCAGCCGCTGATGCGTAGCGTGCTCGCCGACATGGCGCTGCATGTGGAAGCGTCCACCGCGCTGGTGATGCGGCTGTGCCGGTCGTTCGATCGCGCGCCGTCGGACAAGGCCGAAGCCGCGTACATGCGGCTGCTGACACCGGTGGTGAAATACTGGACCTGCAAGAGCGCGCCGGGATTTCTCTATGAGGCGATGGAGTGCCTCGGCGGCAACGGCTACGTCGAGGAGGGCATTCTGGCGCGGCATTACCGCGAGTCTCCGGTCAACGCGATCTGGGAGGGCTCGGGCAACGTGATGTGCCTCGATGTGCTGCGTGCGCTGTCGCGTGAGGCGGATGCGGCGGCGGATGTGTTGCGCGGCCTTGTCGAGCAGACCAAGGGCCTGCCGGGCGTGGTCGGAGCGGTCGGCTTCATCGCGAAGTCGTTTCGTCAGCCCGACGCGGAGCGTGTTGCGCGGCTCGCGGTGGAAACGCTTGCGCTGGTCGCGGCAACCGCCGCGCTTAATGAGGTCTCGCCGAAACATGCGGACCTGTTCGCGGCGACGCGGCTCGATGCAAACCACGGCAATCTCTACGGTGCGGTCGATCTTGCCGGGGATGATATTCGCGGGCTGCTGGATCGCGCCTTGCCGGCGTGACCTGTTCGTCATTGCGAGAAGCGCAGCAACGAAGCAACCCAAACTCCGGTCGCTGGTCTGTTCGAACTGGATTGCTTCAGTTCACTCGCAATGACGGAATGGATCATTAATGACTGCTCGTCAGAATCGGCTCTGAAGCGATCCATAAATCGGAGATCGGACCATGACTGCTGCTGAAAGCCCTGCCGCCGCCGCTCCTGTGTCGCCGCCGGGCAAGAGCCGCGAGCCGCGGGTCTGGAAATTCATCGGCACCAGTCTGTGGGGCATTGCGCTGTTCGGCGCGATGTTTGCGGGGCAGGTCACGGTGGTCGCTTATTTTCTCGTCACCAGCGGCGAGCCGATGGACACCAGCGCCATGACGGCGCTGCTGACGAACGGGCGGATCATTTCGCTCTCGGTAATCATGGGATTGCCGGCCATCCTCGCCATGTTGTGGCTCGCAACGCGGCTGTCACGGGCGCCGTTCGCCGACTATCTGGCATTACGCTGGCCATCGTGGCGCATGCTCGCGGCCGGTGTGGCGAGCATGGTGCTGTTGATGGTAGCGTGGGAGATCATCAGCCGCATGGCGGGACGCGAGTCGTCCCCCGGCTTCATGATGGATGTCCTGAAAACGGCGCGCGCTGACGGCGCGCTGTGGCTTCTGGTCTTCGCGTTCTGCGTTGCGGCGCCGATTGTCGAGGAGTTCTTCGCCCGCGGGTTCCTCTATCGCGGCTGGTCGGAATCGTTTCTGCGCCCGGCTGGTGCGATCCTGCTGTCGTCGGCGGTGTGGACGATGATGCACCTGCAATACAACTGGTTCTTTCTGGCGCAGGTGTTTTCCATTGGATTGCTGCTCGGCTATCTGCGCTATCGAAGCAACTCGACGTGGCTGACCGTCATCCTGCACGGCCTCAATAATCTCGCCGCGACGATCCAGACCATCTGGCTGGCGAACAATTCCTGAAAGGTCACGTCACCAGCGCGATGGCGATTGGCATGGTGATGATGGCGAGCGCCGTCTGCAGGGTGAGGATCTCCGCGACCAGCGGCGCGTCGCCTCCCAGTTGCCGGGCGAGAACGTAAGCGCTCGACGCTGTCGGCACCGAGGCGCAGCAGGCGACGATCGCAAGATTCGTTCCCGACAGTCCGAAAGCCAGACCGAGCGAGATTGCGAAGACGGGCATCAGGACAAGCTTCAGCGCGCATGACAGCAGCGCCGGAGCATCGGGCCGCAAGACGCCTTTGAGCTGAAGCCCTGCGCCGACAACAAGCAGTCCGATCGCGAGCGAGGAGCGGCCGAGCGCATCGATGAACTCATCGATCCATGTCGGAAGCTTCAGGCCAATCAGGTTGGCCGCCAGCCCGAGCGCGCAGGCCCAGATGAAGGGATTTTGCGCAATCGTGAGCAGGATGCGCGGCCATGACAGCCGCGTCGGCGCGGCATAATGCGCCAGTACCCAGACCGACATGACATTCAGGATGGGAATCATCGCCACCATCGCCACGGAGGCGAGCGTGAGCCCGATGTCGCCGTACAGATTTCCCGCGACCGCGAGCGCGACATAGGTCTGCCACCGGCAGGAACACTGGAAGATCGAGGTAAACGAAGGGCCGCTGACGCCAAGCCGCTTCATCAGGAGCGGCCGCAGCGCGAGGCAAAGCGCAGCCATCAGCAGCACGGCAATCAGCAGCGCGCCGCCGACGCCCAACAGCGGCACTTCCGAAAGCTTCGCGCGGCTTAGCGTCCGGAACAGCAGCGCAGGGAACAGCACGTAATAGACAAGTTGCTCGGTGCCGACCCAATGGGACTCTTCTTTCAGAAGAAGGCGGCGCAGGACGAAGCCCATCACGATCAGGAGGAAGATCGGCACGATGGCCGCAATGATAGCCAGCATCCGTCAGCTCTCTCCCGATGCCTGGCGCAGGACGCGCAGGCGATCCAGCGCACCCTGAAGAATGAAGATCGCCGCGTGTTCGTCGATCACCTTGGCGCGCTTGGCGCGGCTCATGTCCATATCGATCAGTTCGCGCTCGACCGCGACAGTGGACAGGCGTTCGTCCCACAGGCCGATGGCAAGCTCCGTGAGTTTCGCGAAATTCCGGGCGAAGGCGCGGGTCGATTGCGCGCGCGGCCCCTCGCTGCCGTCCATGTTGATCGGCAGGCCGAGGATGAAACCCACGACATTGCGCTCGGCGGACAGCTTGAGCAGCCGCGCGGCGTCGGCGGTGAAAGTCTTGCGCTGAATGGTCTCGATGCCGGTCGCCAGTTTGCGGTCGGGATCGGACACCGCAACGCCAATGGTCTTGGTGCCGAGATCAAGCCCGATCAGGGCTCCTCGTGCAGGCCAGAGCGCAGCGGCCTCGATCAGCGGGTGGATGGATGCAGGCATGGCTTCGCATATCACGCGAAGTGCAACCGTTGCAAAGCCTCAGCAGGAAGTGTTCCGGGATACGCCGGCTTAAGCGTTCTGCTTCACGCGTCGCCGGGGGGCTGTGCCGACCGAGGCCATGAGCGTGCGCAACGCCAGCACCGGCGGCGAGACTTCACCCTTCCGCCAGATCAGCGGCGTGACGATCTCGCTTTGGGCGCGGGGGATCGGGTTACGCCGCACGCGCGTCAGCGGCATGGCATCGAGCACGGCCTCCGGCATCAGGGCAATCCCGGCACCGGCGGCGACGCACGCGACTATGGCGTGATACGAACTCAACTCGAGCACCCGTGAAGTGGTGAGGCTGTCTCGCCTGAGCCAGCGCTGCAGGACGCGGCGATAGGCGCAGCCATCGGGGAAGGCGATCAGGCTCTGTCCATCGGCATCGCGTGCGTTCCTGATCGGCTCGTGGTCGAGACTGGAGATCACCATCAACCGCTCACGAAACACCGGCAGATGGGCAAGCGTCCGTGAAGGGGGAGGTTCGGCGATAAAGGCAGCATCGAGCCGCCGTTCGGTGACGGCATTGACCAGAGCATCGTTGGTGCCGGTGGTCAGTTCGAGACGCACGTCGGGGTAACGGCGGTGAAACTCGGCGAGCACGGTGGGCAGGCGGCTGGCGGTTGTGCTCTCCAGCGATCCCAGCTTCAGCAAACCTTGCGGCGCATTGCCGGAGACGACGTGGCGCGCTTCTTCGGAGAGGTCGATCAGCCGCGCGGCATAACCCAGCAACAATTCGCCGCTCGGCGACAGGTGCAGGCGCTGCCGGTTGCGGTGAAACAGCGGAATGCCCACCGCGGTCTCAAGGTGTTTGATGCGCGTTGTGATGTTGGAGGGGACGCGGTGCAGCTTCTGCGCGGCCTTGACGATCCCGCCTTCCTCCACAACGGTCTTGAAGATCTGCAAATCGGCGAAGTTCATCGTTCGGTTCTCCGGAGCAATTCACGGTATTCCCAGTTCAAGAACAACATGTTCTCAATTATTCATTATTCAGGAATTGAAAACCAGCGTACTCTTCTCGGGAATGGATTCAAGCCGCGGCGTGTGGGAACATCAGCCTGCTGCCGTCGTGCAGACCGCTTCATCGTTAGGTTCACCATGTCGTCCACCGCCGCACCCGCTGTTTTCTCCGCGCCACCCACGGCTGTCACCGCCGTATGGACCGGGCTGATCGGTCTGGCGGTGGCGATGGGGATCGGCCGCTTCGCCTTCACGCCGCTATTGCCGTTGATGCAGCAGGATGCGGGCCTGACGCTTGTGCAGGGAGGCTGGCTCGCGACCGCGAATTACGTGGGCTATCTGGTCGGAGCGGTGATCTGCATTTCCGCGCCGCCCGCGCCGGCCCGCGCGATCCAGTGGGGTCTGACATCGATTGCGGTGTTTACGCTCGGCATGGCGCTGACGAACGATTTCTGGCTGTGGCTCACGTTGCGTTTTCTTGCCGGTGCGGCGAGCGCTTTCGTCCTGGTCGGCGTGTCCGCCTGGGCCATGCCTATTCTGGTGCATCTCGGCAAGGCGACATGGTCCGGGCGAGTGTTCTCGGGTGTCGGCGCGGGAATCTGCTTCGCTGGTTTGATCAGCCTGGTCGCGGGTGTGACGGCGTGGGGATCGCGCGCGACATGGATCGTGCTTGGCGCGACGGCCGCAGTTTTCGCATTCACATTGTGGCGCCGGCTCGCGAACGACGGCGCGCATGCCCCGGCAGCGGTTGGGACGGGACATACGCCGTTGTCCGCTCAAGCATGGCTCGGGGCGCTCTGTTATGGCGCCTTCGGTTTCGGCTACATCATTCCCGCGACATTTCTGCCTGCGCTGGCGCGCGAGGTGATCACGAACCCTGCAGTGTTCAGTTGGGTCTGGCCGGTGTTCGGCGCTGCGGCTGCCATATCGACCGCGCTTGCCGCACGCTTTTTTCCGGGACACTCGCCGCGGCGGCTCTGGGCTTACGGGCAATGGGTGCTGGCCATCGGCGTGATCGCGCCGGTGCTGGCGGTCAATCTCTATGTCCTGCTGTTTTCGGCATTATGTGTCGGCGGCACATTCATGGTCATCACCATGGCCGGCGTTCAGGAGGCACGGCGTCTCGGCGGGACGCAGGCACCGCGGCTGATCGCCGTCTACACCGCCGCGTTCGCGCTCGGGCAAATCATTGGACCTCTCACCGTGAATCTGTTCCACGGTGGTTTGACATGGCCCAGCCTGATTGCAGCGTTTGCGCTGGCGGCGAGCAGTTTTACACTCGGCCTGAGCGCACGTGCCTCGGGCGACGCTGGTTGAAATTCGCAGGAGAAGATCGATGCATCAACATCCCGACCGCATGCCGCCCCTCAAGATGGAGGAAATGGATTCGGTTCAGAAGACGGCGGCGGAAGCGCTGATCGCCGGACCGCGCAAGGCGGTCAAAGGTCCGTTCATTGCGTTGTTGCGCAGTCCGCTATTGATGGACCGGTTGCAGCGGGTCGGCGAGTACATCCGTTTCGACAGCAGCTTGCCGCCGCGGATTTCGGAATTCACCATGTGTGTGGTGTCGCGCGCCTGCACCCAGCAGTTCGAATGGTTCACGCATGTGCCTCTGGCCATGAAGGAGGGCACCAGTGCGGAGACCATCGAGGCGTTGCGTTGCGGGCGCAGGCCAGGCGACATGCATGCGGACGAAGCTCTGGTTTATGACTTCACGCAGGAACTCATGGCCCACCACGGTGTCTGCGATGCCACGTATGCAGCCGCCGTGAAGCGATTCGGCGAACGGGGGGTGATCGATCTCACCGGCCTGATCGGCTATTTCATCACCGTTTCGCTGGTGCTGAACGTCGCGCACACGCCGCCGGAGGTAAAGGACGGCGTGCCCGCGTTGCCGGCGCTACCTCTATAGGCCCAAAGGGCAGGCAGCACCGGGCAAGGTGCTTGTTTTATTGACGTATTTCTAGCCCTAAACCGGATTCCACTTTGCCGGAAAATGCTCTATACGGCAGCCTGAATTGGGCCGCCGTCCTGGAGTCTCCGGAATATGTCAGTCGATGCCGCCACCGTCCGCCGGATCGCGCATCTTTCGCGCATCGCCGTGAAGGATGAGGAAGTCTCCCATCTGCAGGGGGAACTCAATGCGATGCTGGCCTTCGTCGAGCAACTGTCCGAGGTGAACATCGACGGCGTCGAACCAATGACCTCTGTCACGCCGATGGAGATGAAAAAGCGCGCCGACGTCGTCAGCGACGGCGAGATTCCCGAGAAGATTCTCGCCAACGCGCCCGCGACCGAGGATCATTTCTTCCTGGTGCCCAAAGTCGTCGAATAGAACCCGAGGCAAACGCCATGTGCCTGTTGTGCAGCGACGAGAAGGCTTACGCGGCCTACATGACCTATCTCGACGAGATGGAACGGCAGGGAAAGAATGTCGATCCCGACAAGGCCATCGACGCGGTGATCGACATGCTCGAAGCCGAGGCGGCGCAAGCCAAAAAGAACAAGTCTCCTTTTCACTGCGACCCGATTGAAGAATGAATGACTGATCTTACTTCGCTGACGCTCGCCGATGCCCGTGAGGGGCTGACGCAGAAATCCTTCACTGCGCTGGAACTGACCGACGCGCATCTCGCCGCGATGGAGAAGGCGCGCGTGCTCAATGCCTATGTGCTGGAGACGCCGGAGCAAGCGCGCGCGCAGGCGCGTGCAGCCGATGCGACCATTGCAAAGGGGGGCGCGGGCCCGCTCGCCGGCATTCCGCTCGGGATCAAGGATCTGTTCGCCACCACCGGCGTGCGAGCGACCGCGTGCTCGAAGATTCTCGGCAATTTCATTCCGCAGTACGAATCCACCGTAACCTCGCAGCTCTGGCGCGACGGTGCGGTGATGCTGGGCAAGCTCAACTGCGACGAGTTCGCGATGGGCTCGTCAAACGAGACCTCGGCGTTCGGGCCGGTGATCAACCCGTGGCGTCGGCACTATCAGGCGGTCGATGCGCGGCCACCCGATGCGGACAATGCCAAGGTCGGGCGAATTGAATTTCCGGAACTTGATGACGCTAAGCTGGTTCCCGGCGGCTCGTCGGGCGGCTCCGCGTCGGCGGTGGCGGCCAATCTGTGTCTCGGAGCCACCGGCACCGACACCGGCGGCTCGATCCGCCAGCCGGCGGCGTTTACCGGCATTGTCGGTATCAAGCCGACCTATGGCCGCTGCTCGCGCTGGGGCATCGTGGCGTTCGCGTCGTCGCTCGATCAGGCCGGGCCGTTCGCGCGCACGGTGCGCGACACCGCGATCCTGATGCGCTCGATGGCCGGTCACGATCCGAAGGACACCACCTCGGTCGATCGTCCCGTGCCCGACTATGAGGCCGCGATCGGCAAGTCGGTGAAGGGCATGAAGATCGGTATTCCGAAGGAATACCGTCTCGACGGCATGTCCGGCGAAATCGACAAGCTGTGGGCGCAGGGCGCCGACTGGCTGAAGGCCGCGGGCGCCGAACTGGTCGAGGTCTCGCTGCCTCACACGAAGTATGCGCTGCCGGCTTACTACGTGGTCGCGCCTGCTGAAGCGTCATCCAACCTCGCGCGGTATGATGGTGTGCGCTATGGCGCGCGCGTCAACGGCCGTAACATCGTCGAGATGTACGAGAACACACGCGCCGAAGGTTTCGGGCCGGAAGTCCGCCGCCGCATCATGATCGGCACCTACGTGCTCTCGGCTGGTTACTATGATGCCTATTATCTGCGCGCGCAGAAGGTCCGCACGCTGATCAAGAAGGACTTCGAGGACGTGTTCGCCAAGGGCGTTCACGCCATCCTGACGCCGGCGACACCGTCTGCGGCATTCGGCATCGGCGAGAAGGGCAAGGCCGATCCGATCGAAATGTATCTCAACGACATCTTCACGGTGACCGTGAACATGGCGGGACTGCCCGGCATCGCAGTACCTGCGGGCATGGACGGGCAGGGGCTGCCGCTCGGCCTGCAACTGATCGGCCGGCCGTTCGACGAGGAGACGCTGTTCTCGCTCGGCGAGGTGATGGAGCAGTCGGCAGGAAGCTTCAGCGCGAAGAAGTGGTGGGCATAGTGCAGGCAGGGCAGGAAGGCCTTGCCGATCTGCGCGCCGTCATCGACCGGATTGACCGCGACATAGTTGCGCTGCTTGCCGAACGGGTGAGATGTCTGGACCAGGTGATCGCCGTAAAGGCGCGTGACAATCTTCCCGCCGCTATTCCCGAGCGGATCGAAGGTGTCGTCGCCAACGTGCGAGCGGAAGCAGAAGCCGCCGGCATGCCGCCCGACCTTGCCGAGGCACTTTGGCGCAAGCTGATCGACTGGTCGATCGCCTATGAGGACCGGCATCTGGGCGGCGCCGAGAATCCATCGTCAGTGAAATCCTGAGGCGAAGGAGTTGCGGGCGCTGGCCGTGTTGGTCCGCCTTGTATTCACCACTTTATCCGCCGAATGCCTGATGGGGCGGTATGTGTTCATTAACCGCCTGCGGCGATAACGGCCGGTGGGATCGGTGATTATGCGTTGGGTGCGGCCTCTCGCCAGTGTTGCGTTCGTGTCCGGCTTGCTGCTGGGGTGCGCGTCGATTCAGAACGCACCGATCAATCTGCCGGGATCCGACAATCTCGCGGACAGAGGTAACATCGGCTTCGGCGAGACGACGAGCTACGAGGACACGGTCGTTGGACTGTCCTTTTCAGGTGGCGGAACCCGCGCCGCCGCCTTTTCCTTCGGCGTGCTGCAGGAGCTGGAGCGGATTCCGGTCCGCGGCGCGCAGGGACCGATGATCGACCGGGTCGAATTCGTCTCCGGTGTGTCAGGCGGCTCGGTCACCGCGGCTTATTACGGCTTGCGGAAGCGGGCTGCCCTTGCCGATTTTCGTGAACGGTTTCTCCTGCGCAACGCGGAGGAGGGACTGCAGACAAATCTCACTCTCGCAACGCTCTCACGCGCGGCTGCCGGCGGCATCAACGACTCGACCGGATTTCCGCGCTGGCTTGATGCCAATCTGTTTCAGGGTGCGACATTTCGCGATTTGGGCGCGACAAGCCGGCCGCAGGTCTGGATCAATGCCTCCGACATTTATAACCGGACACCATTCGTGTTCGGTGCGGTGGCGTTCGGCGCCATGTGCAGCAACCTGTCGGAGTATCCGCTGGCGAACGCGGTTGCGGCTTCGGCGGCGGTCCCCGTGGCGTTCGCGCCGGTCGTGATCCAGACGTTCCCCGGAAAGTGCAACGACCGGCTGCCGTCGTGGGTCGTACGGGCGGGGGACAACGCCAACGCACCTCCGATGCTGAACTCGTTCGCAAAGGCGATCAGCCGCTATCACGATGGCTCGATGCCTTACATCAAGCTGCTCGACGGCGGCCTGGTCGACAACTATGGCCTTGCCGGCATCACGATCGCACGATTGTCGTCGGATACGCCGTATGGACCGATCAGTCCGCGACAGGCGGTGAAGTTGCGGCGAGTTCTGATTCTGGTGGTCGACGCCAAGACCGGTTTGTCCGGCAACTGGATCAATACCGTCGAGGGGCCGACGGGAGCAGAACTGGTCAAGGCTGCCGCCGATACTGCGCTCGACGCCAGCGTCGCAGGCAGCTTCACGGCGTTCAGCGCCACAATGACCGACTGGCAGGGCGCACTGATCAGATGGCGCTGCGGATTGTCGGCCGCGGATCGCGCGAAGTACGGAGTAGGTCCGAACTGGAATTGCCGCGATCTGAAATTCTATGTCGGCCGGATCGGCTTCGATCAACTCGATCAGGCGCGCGCGGCTGAGCTTGAACGGGTCCCGACGCGCTTCAACCTGCCGCCGGAGCAAGTCGACAGTGTCATTGCGGCCGGTGGCGATGCGCTGCGGGCGAGTCCGACTTTCCGCAGTTTTGCAGCGAACCTGTGATCTGATTCGGGGTTTTCTCACCCGCGCCATCAAGGTAAAAGGCACCCCATGAACGCACCCGTCAAATCGTCAAAACTCATCAAAGGCGCTACCGGTGACTGGGAAATGGTCATCGGTCTGGAAGTCCATGCCCAGGTGACCTCGAACTCGAAGTTGTTCTCCGGCGCCTCGACCGAATTCGGCGGCGTGCCGAACGATCATGTCTCGCTGGTGGACGCAGCCATGCCCGGCATGCTGCCTGTCATCAATGAGGAATGCATCGCACAGGCGATCCGCAGCGGGCTGGGCCTGAATGCGAAGATCAATCTCAAATCGGTCTTCGACCGGAAGAACTATTTCTATCCCGACTCGCCGCAGGGTTACCAGATCAGCCAGTACAAGTCGCCGATCGTCGGCGAGGGGCAGGTGACGATCGAACTGCGCGACGGCACCAGCGTGCCGATCGGTATCGAGCGGCTGCATCTGGAGCAGGACGCCGGCAAGTTGCTGCACGATCAGCACCCGGCCATGACGTTCGTCGATCTCAACCGCTCCGGCGTGGCGCTCATGGAGATTGTCTCCAAGCCCGACATGCGCTCGTCCGAGGAGGCACAGGCGTACGTCGCCAAGGTGCGGACCATTCTGCGTTACCTCGGCACCTGTGACGGCGATATGGAGAAGGGCAACCTGCGCGCGGACCTCAACGTCTCGGTGCGCAAGCCCGGTGAGCCGTTCGGTACCCGTTGCGAGATCAAGAACGTCAACTCGATCCGCTTCATGGGTCAGGCCATCGACTACGAGGCCCGCCGCCAGATCGGAATTCTGGAGGATGGCGGTACCATCGATCAGGAAACCCGGCTGTACGATCCGAACAAGGGCGAGACCCGCTCGATGCGGTCCAAGGAAGAGGCGCATGACTATCGCTACTTCCCGGACCCCGATCTGCTGCCGCTGGAATTCACTGCGGACTATGTCGAGGCTTTGAAATCCAAATTGCCGGAACTGCCGGATGAGAAGCGCGAGCGCTTTATCGCTGAAGTCGGCCTGACGCCGTACGATGCTGGCGTTCTGGTCGCCGAGCGCGAGAGCGCGGACTTCTATGAGGCGGTGCTGGCGAGGCTTGCCGACAAGGCGCGAGACGGCAAGCTGGCTGCAAACTGGGTCATCAACGAACTGTTCGGTCGCCTCAACAAGGAAGGGCAGGATATTGCCTCGTCGCCGGTGTCGGCGGAGCAAATGGCCGCGATCATCGATCTGATCGGAGAAGGAACCATCTCCGGAAAGATCGCGAAGGACCTATTCGAGATCGTCTGGACCAAGGGCGGCGATCCGAAAGCGCTGGTCGACAGCCTCGGCATGAAGCAGGTCACCGATCTCGGCGCCATCGAGAAGGTGGTGGACGACATCATCGCCGCCAATCCCGACAAGGCCGAACAGGCGCGCGCCAAACCTCAGCTCATGGGCTGGTTCGTCGGTCAGGTGATGAAGTCATCGGGCGGCAAGGTGAATCCGCAGGCGGTGAACGACCTGCTGAAGGCCAAGCTCGGTATCTAAACATCGTTAACGAGAGGATGGCGCGTGCGCGGCGTCGCTTCCGCGCGTCCCTTAGTCGTCTCGTTTTCCGTTTTTCGATGTGACAACGAACGCACCGCGTGGCCGCGCCGATAACGAAAACGCCTCGCGACGCGGAATCGATTTGCGAATCAGATTCGCAAAAAGGTCGGGAAAAGTTCTCCGGTGCGAGCGATGATCGCGCCAAAACCAAATTTTCCAGAAAATATTTTTGTTGCCAAAATTTACGACTCAGAGTCCGCGAAACGCGTTTTTTGACAACCGTAGAGTTATCCGCGGTTTTACAGGCGTTACGATGCGCGTTGTGTTGCGATGAAAGAAGTTACTGCGGCACAGGGATTTCTTTGATGCGAGATGTTGTGTCTCTTGAGCGTTTCTTGCGCGCGATGGAGTGTCGCGCGGATGCGTCGCGATGCTTCCGTTTCGTGTTTGCAGCGCGCGCGGCGCCTTGTGCGTAAACACTTCCTTAAGCGGGACACTGTTTTTTTGAACGCGTTGGTGTAATCCAGATGAAGTGCATTTCGATTCCCGAGTGCACACAGCGATTAAGCCATCTCACTAACTTAGGAGGGCAACATGGCCAAGAAAGCGAAGAAGGCGAAGAAGGCGAAGTCGGCAGTGAAGAAGACTGCCAAGAAGACCCGTAAGGTCGCCAAGAAGAAGAAGTAAGGCTACGCCTTATGGAATTGCCGGCACTTGATGCCGGCACCGTCACAAGAGCCGCCAGACTATTCTGTTCGCGAGAGCGAATTTGAACCGGCGGCTCCGGTCGACGAAAGAGGGTGTCGGCGAGACATCAGGCGAGACGGCCCGGCCAACCGGTCAGGCAGAAGAGTTCAAGAGCTCTTCGTTCGTTGTGGGGGATGACCCCGCAGTTTCCCGGCAAGACGACGCCGGTGAGATCTCAGTCCTGGCGTGTTCACCGACGCCCTCGTTTTTTTTGAGTCCCATTTTTTGCGCCTCAGTTTTTAAGCCCATGTGACCTCGCAGCGCATGCGGCGGCGATTGTCCGAAGTTCTCCAAAGCCAATTCTGATTGAAGTCACTGTGCGCCGACGAATGTCCGCATTGCGAACGGCCTCTGACGAGGGCACGCTTCACGGCCACTGTCCTGTATCGCCGATTCATGATCGATGTGGCCCCGCTCGCGGGAAGCCAGCTCGTGCAATGGTTATCGCTTCGCCAAATACGAAGGTGAATCGATCTTCACGATCATCGAAAAATCCCCGCAAACAGCCACTTTCTCGCGATTCGATCCATGCCGCCGGGGTGTAGCGTTCACGTTCGATTCATCGCGATGCTTAAACAGCCATTCAAATTTTACGGGTCATGATGATCCCAACAAGCCGGCAAACGGCGAACGCGTATTCCGCAGAATTGGCAAAACCGGTTTTGCGGAATACGCGCCAACAAAGGCAATGGTCGCGTCAAACAGAATAACGACAGGAGCCGCGCTCGCCGCGGCAGGGGATTGGCAGCCGCCACCGCGCGGCGGGAATCGGGAGAGCCAGGATGTTTCAGGGAACGATTGATACCGGCAGCGCAATGCCGATCGAGGCTACGGCGAACGGCGACGTTCTGTTCGACCTCGGCATGATCTATTCGACCGGCCGCAGCGGCCTGATCGATCTGGTCGCCGCACACAAGTGGTTCAACCTCGCCGCACTCAAGGGCCGGGTCGATGCCATTTCGCTGCGCCGGGAAATCGCCGGCTTGATGTCGGATGTCGAGATCGCAACCGCCCAGCGCGAAGCACGGGCATGGATGGCGACGCACTAAGGCGACTCGCTAGTGTCCCGTATCCGACGGTTGCTTCATTTTGCGGCGCCTCCGGAGCAAACGTCGGATACGAAAGGACACTAGCAAATTATGATTCTAGTGATCCTTCGGTTCTGACATTCGTAAAAGTGCCTGCGAAGATGTGATACGAATGTCAGAACCGGATCACTAGAAGTCAGCTATTTATCGATATTTCGCGCACCCGTCATTGTGATTTGTCGCGACGCTCTTTCGATCGACGATCCGTCGTTTGCGCAGAGGTCGTCCTTGATTATCGTCTTTTGACGAGAAGCGTTCCGAAAAATTTCCGCCTATCCAACGCGGCGTGTCTCGCCGTCGATGCGGAGTTCGCCGGCGTCTCGTCCAGCAATGTCGATGATTTGAATGTTCGTGGCGGAGACGGAGGGATTCGAACCCTCGATACCCTTTTCAAGGTATGCTCATTTAGCAAACGAGTGCCTTCAGCCGCTCGGCCACGTCTCCACACGCTGCATATGCCTTACGCGATCACGCGCCGCAAGTCGCTGCGGACTTTTCCCGGATTTGGCCTTTCATGAGACCTGTCAGGGCAGCTCTTTCCTCACCTTATAATGTCTTCGGTCGGCTCAACGCGGTTCTGGAACTGTTTGGGCGAGCCAAACCCGCCGTGACAGCCATTAATACAAGGGAACACAGGCGTAACGGCCGTCTATTTTGCTGGATTCGGGAGTCGATAGAGGCGGGCACGGCTGGCTGTTTTTGTGTCAGCGATTCGACCAATTCACAGCCTGGAGGAGCGTTGAGGTCGGTTGCGCTGCCACATCGGCGTTCCTGCGGAACACTTTGGAGCAACTTCAAAAATACAACATTTCCAAATGCTTACAGCAGTTCCAGTTGGATTTTTGCGTGCTATTTGTGCAACACCTCCCCAAAAACGGCCGGAACAGCACCGTTTCAAGGCGGTCCCTTGTTGCGTGATTACGACTGTTGGGCAATGGTCGTCGAAGCGACGGAGGGGGGCATCCCGAGGTCGTCCCGTTTGGGAGTTTCGCTTAAGTCGCTCGCGTTCATGCGGGAGTGTCCGAAGGCGCGAGGCGACCGGGCGGTTAGCGGGGATCAAGGGAACCAACCATGTGGTGTGACTTACACCACCGGCCCGGAACCTTCCCTAGAGAGCAAAACTTGGAGGTTTTATGAGCAACATTAAGAGCCTTATCCTGGGTTCGGCTGCGATCATCGCAGCGTCCGCCGGGGCACAGGCAGCCGATCTTCCCGTCAAGGCGAAAGCCGTTCAGTACGTGAAGATCTGCTCCCTTTACGGCGCCGGTTTCTACTACATCCCCGGCACCGACACCTGCATCAAGCTGGGCGGCTACGTCCAGGCTGACGCGAACATCAACGCCAACAACTACAATGGGCCGGCGTGGAGTGAAGGTACGGGCCCTGCGGGCGCTAACGCCGCTGGTTCTGGTGTGTTTGGTTCGGGCAGCCGCAATTCGGACTACTTCACCACCCGCGCTCGCGTTCAGCTGAACATCGACACCCGCACAGCCACCGAATACGGCGTTGTTCGTACCTACTGGTCGAGCAACTTCGAACATTCGACCGGCACCGGTCCGTCGGCTGGCAACCTGACGATGGACTACGGCTTCGTTCAGTTCGCCGGCTTCACCTTCGGTAAGGCTGTCTCTGGCTTCCAGACCCCGTGGGGTGCTTACGGCGCCAACAACAACACGGCGTTCCTGCTCGGCGGCTACGACAACGCGACTGGCATCACCCAGATCGCCTACACGTGGCAGTTCGGCAACGGCGTGTCGGCTCAGTTGGGCGTTGAAGACAACCGCGTCATCAACCGCGCTCAGCTGATCAACGCTTCGCTCGCTGCGAACGCGGCTGTTGGTCCTACCGCCATCACCGGTGCGTACACCAACTCGTACGGCGGAAACGTGACGCCAGACTTCACCGGTAACGTTCGTATCGATCAGGCTGCGTTCACCGCTCAGTTGTCGGGTGCTGTGAAGAACGTTCACGCCAACTATTATGCTGGCCCGGCGGGCGCAGCTCCGGTTGAGCCGAACGGCGCTCCGGAAGATGCTTGGGGCTTCGCGATCTCGGGCGGCCTTCAGTTGAAGAACCTGCCGACCGGCCCTGGCGACAAGCTGTCGTTGGATGCGACCTATGCTAACGGTGCGATGAAGTACCTCATCGGCGGCGTGACCGGCAACAACTTCGACAAGTTCGGCAGCGCGTCGTTCGCTGGCAGCTATCAGAGCCTCGCTGTTTTGACGCTTGCTGACGCCGTCTACACTACCGGCAGCAAGCTCGAGAAGACCTCGGGCTGGGGCTTCCGCGGCGCTTACGTCCACAACTGGACCCCGAATTGGGAAACCAGCGTGTTCGGCAGCTACACGCGCATCGACTACAACACCAACGCTTCGGCCGGTATCTGCGCGGCCCAGGCTCTTCAGTCTGTGAAGGTCAACGGTTACACCTGTAATCCTGACTTCGCGATCTGGCAGGTTGGTACCCGTACCGCCTGGACCCCGGTTCGTAACCTGACGTTCTCGGGCGAAGTGATGTACACCAACCTCGACCAGTCGAACACCGGTTCGCAGACTTTGGCTGCCGGTAACTTTGCTGGCACCTCCGCTGTGTTCAAGCCAGCCGGCACGTACGATTACAAGGATCAGGGCATCTGGTCCGGCAGCCTCCGCGTTCGCCGCACCTGGTAATAACAACCGCCTGACGGCGATTGTTACCTGAACTAAAAGAGCCCCCGGCAGGAAACTGCCGGGGGTTTTTCTTTGCTGAGTTTTTCTTCCACCGATTGCGCAGGGCGATGACGGGGCGTGAGCTACGCATACTGCGTCGCCTCCGGAAAGCAGGGACCCATAATCCCCGAAGGTTATGGATTTCGTTGTTGGGGCCGCTTGCTCAGGAAGTATGGGTCCCCGCTTTCGCGGGGACGACAAAGGATCTGACCGCCGATAGGGCCTTAAGAGGCTGTGGCCTCATCACAGCGGGCGCAGAACGCGACAATGCGGTCCATCGTGGGTTTGTCGGCCAGAAGCGGCGCATGGCCCTGATCGGCGACGGTGACCAGATCGATGTCGGGCCGCCTCGCGACCATATCCTGCACACCCTGACGTGAGAGCAGGTCGGACAGCCCGCCATGGATCAGCATCAGCGGAACGCCGGCCAGCGCGTCGAACAGCTCCCAGATCTGCGGCAGCGGATTGGCCGGATCGAGCCCGTCGAGCGTGTGCGAGAGTTTCAGATCGTAGGTCCGCTCCAGACCGCCGCCGGACTTTTCCCGGAACGCGCGGCGCGCCCACGCCATCCAGTCGGCGTCGCTGAGCGAGGGAAAGACGCTGCCGAACAACTCCTTGAGCCCGCGCGCAGCCTCGTCCCACGTTTTCCTTGGAGGCGGGTTGGCAATGTAGCCCTTGATCTTCATCAGCCCTTCCATTTCCAGGGCGGGGCCGATGTCGTTCAGGATCACGCCGGCCAGCAGTTGCGGCTGCGCCGCCGCCAGCGCCATCGAGATCAGGCCGCCGCGCGACGTGCCGAGCAGGATGGCGCGGGAGATTCCCTGTGATGCCGCGATCGCCAGCACGTCGCCAAGCTCAACGGGGACTGCGTACTTGGCGGGATCCAGGTCGTAGTCCGACAGGCCGCGGCCGCGATATTCGACCGCCACCACCTTGCGGGGCGCGGCTGGATCGGTGGCAATGGCACGGGCGATGTCATCGAAATCGTCGGAGGTTCGCGTCAGGCCCGGCAGGCAAAGCACCGGCAGCAAAGCGCCGTTGTCGGGACCGATGACCTTGGCATGAAGTTTCAGCCCGTCGGCCGACTGGCAGTACACATCGCGGAATGATTGGGACATTTTCCGTCACCCTGAGGAGCCGTAGCGCAGCGAAGGCCTCGAAGGGCGACGCGCCATGCGGAGAGATGGATTTGGCCGTTCATCCTTCGAGGCTCGCCGCAGATGCGGCTCGCACCTCAGGATGACGGATCGGACTTCGGCCAAATCTATTCCACACCTGCGCCGCGGCGCAAATCGGCTTCGATCAGCAGCTTGCTGCCGCCGCCGAACCGTGAGCGGTAGACCTGCACGTTCTCCATGATGCGCTGGACGTAGTTGCGGGTCTCGGAGAACGGAATCTGCTCGACCCAGTCGACCGCATCGACCTTCGGATCGCGGGGATCGCCGTAGCGCTCGATCCATTTGCGCACGCTGCCGCGCCCGGCATTGTAGCCGGCGAAGGTCATGATGTAGGAGCCGCGGTAATCCTCGATCAGGCCGCCGAGTTCGGCGGCGCCAAACGCCGCGTTGTAGGCGGAGTCGGTCTTCAGCCGGTTGAGATCGAACGTCGCGCCGTGCCGCTTGGCGACGTATTTGCCGGCGGCAGGCGTGACCTGCATCAGGCCATAAGCCTGTGCGGGCGACACCACGGAGGGATTGAACGCGCTTTCCTGCCGGGCGATGGCGAACACGATCGGCTTCTCGACTTCAGGCCCGAAATCCTTGTAGGGCGGAATACCGATCACCGGATAAGCGTAGTGGTCGAACGGCATGCCGCGATTCAGCGCAGCCTTTCCGACCAGCAGCATGCCCCGCGCGTCGTTGTGACGCTGGGTCAGTTCGCAAAGCGCAAGCAGGCCGTCCATGTCGGCGCGCTCACCCATGTCGGCGAGGATAGGGACGGCGATCTCACGCTCATCCAGTGCGTAAAGAAGCTCGACGGCGCGGACGACCTCCAGCCGCTCGCCGCCGCGCGAGCGGCCGGGGACGCCGTTCAGCGCGATCTGCGGCAGTCCCAGTTTGGCCCGCGCAAGCTGGCCGTAGTAGCTGGTCGATTGTGCCGCAGCGGCCTCATAGGCGGCGCGCGCCTCCTGCGAGCGCCCGGCAGCTTCCGCCGCGCGGCCTTGCCAGTAACCGGCGCGGGCCAGCGCAGTCGGATTGACGCTGCCGACCCCGATGCGCGCGAAATGTTGAGCCGCGAGATTCGGATCGTTGAGGAATCGCAGCGCGATCCAGCCGGCGGTGAATTCCTGCTCGGTCTTGTAAATGTCGCGCGCGGGCAGCGACGCATCGCGTGCGACGGCGTAGGCGAGGCGAGGCTCATTGGTGTCGAGCAGTTTGCGCGCCAGCAGCCGCCGTTCGATCCACCACTCGTCCGCATTGACCAGCCGTGCCGGATCGCGTGGCGCGGCTTGCATGGCGCGCGCGGCTTCCTGGAATTTGTCTTCGCGCCGCAGCCACTGCGCCTTGCTGAAAAGATAAAGCGGATCGTTGTGCAGGTCGCCTGGGACGGCATCGAGCAGGGCCTTCGCATTCGAGGCCTTTTTGTTGAGGGCGGTGCGTGCCTTTGCCAGCGCGACATGACCGCTGCCGAGCCGCCTGGCAGAGCGCAACGCGGCTTCCGCGTTGTCGCCGCTGTACAGCAGCATGTCCATCCGGACCTTGATGTCGCCAGGCATCAGCAGCGTGCCGAACCGCTCAAACGCGGTGTCTTCAGTGTCAGACGAGAATGGATCGCTGCGCCATGCTTCGCGCACCAGCCGTTCGGCGGTTGCGCGGTCGCCGCGGGCCAGCAGCGCGCGCGCGAGCATAAACCGGCCCTTGCCGGAGATCGGCTGTTCGCCGCTAAAGAACGCGAGGACGATGGAATCGTCGCGCTTGTCGTCCCACAGGGCTGCTTCGCCACGCCGCCGCAGGAACGTTACGCTTGGCCAGCTTGGATTTTCGGCAATGAAGTTGCGGTAACGTTCGACAGGCGCACCGTTGTCGTCGCTGCGCAGGATCATCCATTCGGCAAGCTTGCGTGCAACAGGATCGGAGAGCGAGGCCTGAAGCTGCGTGGCATCGGCCGGCTTCCGTTTACGCACGAGCTCGATGATCTGCTCGAGCGTATCCATGTCGGCCTTTGACGTGGACAATGTGCTGGACAGCGCCAGTGCCACGGACGGCTTCCGGGGCGGCGCAGGGCGTGCGGCCAAAGCTTTCGGTGCTGGCGCATCCGGCGTGGCTTTTGCGGACGAGGCGGCCGGGGGCTGAGCGGGCTTCGCCGGCGTTGTTTGCGGCGTCGCCTGACGGGAAATCGGCCGGGGCTTCGGAAGCGGAACGGCGGAGGCGGCATATGAAACCAGCGCAATCGCCCCTGCGCCGAGCATGGCAGCACCCCAGCGTACCAGCCGTGCTGATCCCGCAGATGAAGGAGCAAATGCTGTCACGGGCGGCCTATGTGGCGAATCATTTAAGAGCCTTCGCAAGTGTGGCGGTTCGCAAGTCCGCATCAATCTTGGGGCGGCCCTATTTGCGGACTTGCGAACCAAAGCCACACTTAATTGTATTTTCTAGGTGTCCTTTCGAATCCGAAGTTCGTGACGAAAGGCGCTGCAATATGATTCGAACTTCGGATTCGGGACACCTAGGGTGTAGTTCATTGAATATGTGGACAAAACACCAAATGTGTTAGAACAGGCACAATGCCGCAACACCGCGGCAAAATAGCGGCTGATACGGGGCGTTCCAGGTGTCCCCATGCGGTCCGTATTGTCCGGGACTTTCATCGCGTTCCGGGACTCGTTATCAATCAATCATAAATCGCGGCGTGCGATGCGTTCGGAGACAGACAATGGCAACCAAGACGAATTTCAGGGGGTCACTTACCGCCTTGGTTACGCCGTTCAAAAACGGAGCATTGGACGAGGGCGGCCTGCGCGAGCTCGTGAGCTGGCAGATCGAGCAAGGGTCGCACGGTCTGGTTCCGGTCGGAACCACCGGTGAAAGCCCGACCCTGAGCCACGAAGAGCACAACCAGGTCACCGAGTGGTGCATCGCGGAGGCGAAGGGCCGCGTCCCGGTTATCGCCGGCGCTGGCTCGAACTCGACGCGCGAGGCTGTGGCTCTGGCGAAGCACGCCGAGAAGGCTGGCGCCGATGCCGTTCTGGTGGTGACGCCTTACTACAACAAGCCGACGCAGGAGGGGATGTATCATCACTTCAAGGCGGTGAACGATGCGATCGGGATCCCGATCATCATCTACAACATCCCGCCGCGTTCGGTTGTCGATCTGTCGGTCGAGACGATGACAAGGCTGTTCGAGCTGAAGAACATCGCCGGCGTGAAGGATGCCACCGCCAATCTCGCCCGCGTGTCGCAGCAGCGCCACGCGATGGGGCCGGACTTCATCCAGCTCTCGGGTGAGGACATGACTGCGCTCGCCTATATGGCGGCGGGTGGACACGGCTGCATTTCGGTCGTTGCGAACGTGGCGCCGAAGCAATGCGCGGACCTGATGGTCGCCGTGTTGAAGGGAGACTATGCAGCCGCGCTCAAGATCCAGGACCGGTTGACTCCGCTGCACGACGCGATCTTCAAGGAGCCGGGTCTTGCGGGCGCCAAGCATGGCCTCAAGCTGCTGGGCCGTGTGCATGAAGAGGTGCGCCTGCCGCTAGTGCCGGTGACGGCTCCGACCGGCAAGGTCATTCACGATGCGATGGTGTATGCCGGATTGCTCAACTGACGATCTTGGAAAGGGAATGAGCCGATGCTTGAGGAGTTCAAGAAATTTGCCCTGAAGGGCAACGTCGTCGATCTCGCGGTCGGCGTCATCATCGGCGCGGCGTTCGGAGGGATCGTCACCTCGATGGTCGGCGACATCATCATGCCGATCATTGGCGCGATCACTGGTGGGCTTGATTTCTCGAACTACTTCACCGGGCTTTCCAAGTCGGTCACGGCAACCAATCTTGCCGACGCCAAGAAGCAGGGTGCAGTGCTGGCGTGGGGCAGCTTCCTCACCCTGACGCTGAATTTCCTGATCGTGGCGTTCGTACTGTTCCTGGTGATCCGGCTGATGAACCGCCTGAAGGCGAAGGAAGAGGCCGCACCAGAGAAGCCGACGAAAGATCAGGAATTGCTGACCGAAATCCGCGATCTTCTGAAAGCGAAATAAATCACTATCTGTCACCAGCAGATACTCTGACGGGGCAAGATATCAGCACCGTCAGGCCGTACTGAAGGATTGCGTGTTCACGCGAGCCCTATTTTTCGCGTGTACACGCACCGAGGCACCCGATGGCCGAGAAGAAAGAACCGACGATCAAGGTCATCGCCGAGAACCGTAAGGCGCGGTTCAATTACGCTATCGAGGATACCGTCGAGGCGGGCATCGTGCTGACCGGCACCGAGGTTAAATCGACGCGTAACGGCAAGACCACGATTGCGGAATCCTATGCGGACTCCAAGGGTGGAGAGATCTGGCTCGTCAACGCCAATATCCCGGAATATCTGCAAGCCAACCGCTTCAACCATGAACCGAAGCGGGACCGCAAACTGTTGCTGCACAAGAAGCAGATCAACAAGCTGATCGGCGCGATCGAGCGCGAGGGAATGACGCTCATTCCGCTCAAGATGTATTTCAACGAACACGGCAAGGTGAAGCTTCAACTGGCTCTCGCGAAGGGCAAGAAGCTGCACGATAAACGCGACACCGAGAAGAAGCGGGATTGGGCGCGTGAGAAGGGCCGTCTGCTGAGGGCGCGAGGTTGACGCCGAAGTGCCAAGCGGTCTTGAGGCAACGTCGTCCTCTCAGACATAAAGGATAGCGCGATGAATCAGCCGAACCTGATGGACGTGGACTGGAGCAAGATCCCGGCGCCTGTCGACGACGGCGCAGCGAAGCACCTGATCGGCACGAAAATGCCTTCCGTTGTGCTGCCGGCGACCGATGGATCATCGGTCAAGCTGGCGTCGCTGCCGGGGCGGGTGGTGCTGTTCGCCTATCCGCGCACGGGAGAGCCCGGCAAGATCGGCCTTGTCGACGACTGGGACATGATCCCCGGTGCGCGGGGCTGCACGCCGCAGACCTGTGCCTTCCGCGATCTGTTCGAGGACCTGAAGGACGCAGGCGCGCAGCATGTGTTCGGGATTTCCACGCAGGACACCGCCTACCAGCGCGACATGGTCGAGCGGCTGCATGTGCCGTTTCAGGTTCTGTCCGACAGCGATCTCGCGTTGACGCGCGCGCTCAAGCTGCCGTCGATGGACGTCGCCGGACTGACGCTGATCAAGCGGCTTGCGCTGATCATCGACGACGCGACGATCACCCATGTCTTCTATCCGGTGTTTCCGCCGGACCGGAATGCGGGCGATGTGCTGGCCTGGCTGCAGGCCAACCCGCGCTAACCCAGATAGCTCTGCACGCTGGCAAACACCGCCCTGAACATCTCGGGCGTCAGAACGCGCGTGTTCGTGTTGTAGCGAGAGCAGTGATAGCTATCGAACAGCCGAAGAGCGCCTGCCTGATGCTGCGCGCCGTGGGCGAACGGCGCATCCGCTGCGCGAACGCCGAGGGTCTTCAGCGTTGTGTCGTGCGCCACACGGCCGAGCATGACGACGGCACGCAGACGCGGCATCTCGTCCAACGTTGCATTGAAGAACGTGCGGCAGGTCTTGATTTCAGCGGGCAGGGGTTTGTTCTGCGGCGGCACGCAGCGCACGGCATTGGTGATGCGGCAATCGATCAGCGTCAGGCCGTCGTCCGGGCGAGCTTCGTATGAACCCCGCGCAAAACCGACATCGAGGAGTGTCGCGTAAAGAAGATCACCGGCAAAATCCCCGGTAAAGGGCCGCCCCGTGCGGTTGGCCCCCTGAAGACCGGGAGCGAGCCCCACGATCACAAGCTGCGCGTCGATCGGTCCAAAAGAGTAGACAGGTGCGTTGAACCAATGCGGATGCTGCGCGCGGTTGGCTTCACGATAGTCTTTCAGTCGGGGGCAGAGAGGGCAATCCGGGCCGGGTTCGTTCGACTGTCCTGAAACAGAAGAGGAAGGGCCGGCACTGCTGCGCCGGCTCTCCTTGGTTTTCTGCTCAATCGTCGAATTCGTCATCGCCCCTTGGCGCCATTGAGCTGGTCGTCGCACGCTGCAGGAATTGCGGCGTGTGCTGACGAGGTTCGCGCGGTTCGCGAGGAGCAGGGCGCTCGCTCGGGTCGCGGCCGAGCTTTGCTTGTAGCTGGACCAGATCAGTAAAGACATCCGCCTGGCGGCGCAATTCGTCGGCGATCATCGGAGGCTGGCTGGCGATTGTGGAAACCACCGTCACCCGCACGCCGCGGCGCTGCACGGCCTCGACCAGCGAGCGGAAATCGCCGTCGCCCGAGAACAGCACCATTTGATCGATGTTTTCGGCGAGCTCCATGGCATCGACAGCAAGTTCGATGTCCATGTTGCCCTTCACCTTGCGGCGTCCGGAAGCGTCGATGAATTCCTTCGTCGCCTTGGTCACGACGGTATAGCCATTGTAGTCCAGCCAATCGATCAGCGGACGGATCGACGAGTATTCCTGATCCTCGATGATGGCAGTGTAGTAGAAGGCCCGAACGAGAGTGCCACGACTCTGAAATTCAAGGAGCAGCCGCTTATAATCTATGTCGAAACCAAGGGTCTTCGCTGTGGCGTAAAGGTTTGCACCGTCAATAAACAGCGCGATCTTGTTCGTGGCAGAAGGCATCAGTTTTTACTCGCATCGTTGTTATCGTATGTATTCTTGGCGCGTATCCATCACCGCGCATTCCCATTCAATTCAGTTGTTATTCGCCAGAAGGTTTAGAGAGGATAAAGGACGTAAATATTCTGCGCGGCTGAGGAAGCGGCGCAGATTGCCGCACAACGTGATGAAGCAATGAAGCGAATTCTTGTCCATGGGACTATTTGACCCTCAGCTATGCTCTGACGGGCCCCTTCTGGTAGCGGCGATTTACGGGCGAATCCGAAAAACATGCTTGCGGAAAGGCTCTGGTCGCTATACCTAGCGCGCATAGCGACATATTTTCAGATCCAGACCCGGAGCGGCAGCCGATGGCGCGCGTCACTGTTGAAGATTGTATCGATAAGGTCGACAACCGGTTCGACCTCGTATTGCTGGCCGCACACCGTGCGCGGATGATTTCCTCAGGGTCGCCCCTGACCATCGACCGGGATAATGACAAGAATCCAGTGGTTTCGCTACGTGAAATCGCTGATACGACCATTTCTCCCGAGGATTTGCGGGAAGAACTGGTCCATTCCCTCCAGAAGTTCGTCGAAGTGGACGAGCCGGAACCCGATACTGTGCCGCTGATCGGCTCCGCGGGCGCCTCTGTTGACGCCGACGACACCGAAGTGGCTGTCGAGCGCATGACGGAAGAAGAGCTTTTGAAGGGTCTGGAAGGCCTTGCTCCTCCCGAGGAGCAGCCCGAGGAAGACGAATAAAGCGTTCGCCGCGGACTTTTCCGGCGTCTCACGCCGTTTTTACGCAAAGGCCCGGGCGGATCGTCCGGGCCTTTGCATTTATTGACATTTTTAGTGTCTTCCTTGCGATTATCGGCGAACGGGCGATATTGTGAATGGCGGTTCCTTTTCGAGGGCCGCCAATAAGGCAGGCAAGCGGAATGGCGATCTGGAGGCGAAATCAGCCCCAAATGCAAGCGGCGACCGAAGCGGTGGCAGCGGCTCCAGCTGCGCCCCCGCCGCTGCCGGCCAAGAAGCCCGTTCGGACCAAAATGATGCGCCAGTACGACCTGGTGGACCGGGTCCGGGCCTATAATCCCAATACCGACGAAGACCTGCTCAACCGGGCCTATGTCTACGCCATGATGGCCCATGGCGAGCAGAAGCGCGCTTCCGGCGATCCGTACTTTTCGCACCCCCTCGAGGTTGCCGCGATCCTCACCAACCTGAAGCTGGACGACGCCACAATTGTCGCCGCGTTGCTTCACGACACCATCGAGGACACCGAATCGACCCGCTCCGAAATCGATCAGATGTTCGGTCAGGAAATCGGTGCGCTGGTGGAGGGGCTGACCAAGCTGAAGCGGCTTGAGCTGGTGTCGCGCGAAGCAAAGCAGGCCGAGAACCTGCGCAAGCTGCTGCTGGCGATCGCCGACGATGTGCGCGTATTGCTCATCAAGCTCGCCGACCGGTTGCACAACATGCGGACGCTGGAATTTGTGCCACCGGCGTCGCGTCACCGGATCGCGGAAGAGACCCTCGACATCTATGCGCCGCTCGCCGGCCGCATGGGTATGCAAGAAATGCGCGAAGAGCTGGAAGACCTGTCGTTCAAGGTGATCGATCCGGAGGCGCACGCCGTCGTGGTGCAGCGTCTGGATGCGCTCGAAGAGCGCGATCGCAATCTGATCGGCGAAATTGAAGCCCAGCTTTCCGCCAAGCTCGCCAAGAACGGTGTGAACGCGCACGTGAAAGGCCGCCGCAAGCAGCCGTTCTCGATCTGGATGAAGATGGAGCGAAAGTCGGTCGGCTTCGAGCAACTGTCCGACATCTTCGGATTCCGCATCGTCGTCAACAGCATCGCCGAGGTCTATCGCACGGTCGGCATCGTGCACACGACGTGGCCGGTGGTGCCCGGACGGTTCAAGGATTACATCTCGACGCCCAAGCAGAACGATTATCGTTCGATCCACACCACGGTGATCGGCCCCGGCAAGCAGCGCGTCGAACTGCAAATCCGCACCGAGGAGATGGACCGGGTCAACGAGTACGGCATCGCGGCTCATGCCATCTACAAGGACGGAGTCGGCTCGCCCACCGAGCGGCTCAAGCTGGAATCGAATGCGTTCGCGTGGCTGCGCCACACCGTCGAGGTTTTGTCGGAGAGCGCCAATCCGGAAGAATTCCTCGAACACACCAAGATGGAGCTGTTCCACGATCAGGTGTTCTGCTTCACGCCGAAGGGAAAGCTGATCGCGCTGCCGCGTCATGCCAATGTGATCGATTTCGCGTACGCTGTGCACACCGACGTCGGCAACAGCGCCGTCGGCTGCAAGATCAACGGCAAGTTCGCGCCGCTGTCATCCGAATTGCAGAATGGCGACGAGGTTGAAGTCCTCACGTCGCAGGCGCAGTCGGCGCCGCCGACGGCGTGGGAATCGCTCGCGGTCACCGGCAAGGCCAAGGCCGCGATCCGCCGCGCCACCCGCACCGCGGTGCGCGATCAATATGCCGGTCTCGGACGGCGCATCGTCGAACGCTTGTTCATGCGGGCCAAGATCGTTTACGCCGACGACAAGCTGAAGGGCGCGCTTCCGCGTCTTGCGCGGGCATCCATCGACGACGTGATGGCGGCGGTGGGGCGCGGCGAGATGAAAGCGTCGGACGTCGCACGCGCGATGTATCCGGACTACAAGGAGGAGGCGCGTCTCAGCGGCAAAAAGGCCGCCGGCGCCAAGCCCAAACCGTCAGGCGACGCCAAGGCGTCGAATGCGATTCCGATCCGCGGCATCAACAGCGATCTGCCGGTGAAGTTCGCGCCGAACGGCGGCGCCGTGCCGGGTGACCGCATCGTCGGCATCGTGACGCCGGGCGAGGGCATCACGATCTATCCGATCCAGTCGCCGGCGCTGAAGGATTTCGAGGAGGAGCCGGAACGCTGGCTCGACGTCCGGTGGGACACCGATGAAGCAACGCCGCGGCGTTTCCCGGCGCGGCTGCATGTGCAGAACGTCAACGAGCCGGGCAGCCTTGCGCAGGTCGCGTCGGTGATCGCGGAACATGACGGCAACATCGACAACATCAGCATGAGCCGCCGCTCTCCGGATTTCACAGAGCTCACCATCGATCTTGAGGTCTATGACCTGAAGCATTTGAACGGTATTATCGCTCAGCTTCGCGCCAAGGCGGTCGTCGCCAGTGTCGATCGCATCAACGGCTAGTCGCATCACCCGTTAATCACGTCACTCTAGGTTTTCCATGCCCGCAATTCCGCCGCTGCGTCTCGGGGTCAATGTCGATCACGTTGCGACCCTGCGCAACGCGCGCGGCGGGCGCGCGCCCGATCCGGTGCGCGCTGCCTTGCTCGCGATCGAAGCGGGGGCAGACGGTATCACTGCGCATCTGCGCGAAGATCGCCGCCATATCCGCGACGACGATATGGTGCGGCTGAAAGCCGAAATCTCCAAGCCGCTGAACTTTGAAATGGCGGCGACAGCTGAGATGCTGCAAATCGCGCTCGCGACCAAGCCGCATGCAGCCTGCCTCGTGCCGGAGCGGCGTACTGAAGTGACGACCGAGGGTGGGCTGGATGTGATCGGGCAGCGCGATGCGCTCGGGCCCTTCATTGCGAGGCTGAACGACGCCGGTATTCGCGTCTCGTTGTTCATCGCGGCCGATCCGGCCCAGATCGAGATGGCGGCCAAACTGAAATCGCCCGTGATCGAGATTCACGTCGGCGCCTGGTGCGACGCCGTGATGGAGGGGCAAAAGCAAAAGGCCGACGCCGAATGGCAGCGCATCGTCGCCGGCGCCAAGCTTGCGCAGTCCGCCGGGCTTGAAGTTCATGCCGGGCATGGCCTCGATTATGTGACGGCGGAAACCATCTCTGCGCTGCCGCAGATCGTTGAGTTGAACATCGGTCATTTCATGATGGGTGAGGCGATGTTCGTCGGTTTGTCCCAGACCATTCGCGATATGCGTGCGGCGATGGATCGTGGACGGAAGTCGCTCCGGGGTCATCGCTAGTGTGGCGGTTCGCAAGTCCGCGCGGTCGCTACCGCATGCTCCGATGCGGACTTGCGCACCAAAGCCACACTAGAATCATGTTTTCTAGTGTCCTTTCGAATCCGAAGTTCGCGAAGGAAAGTGCTGCAAAATGGAGCGAACTTCGGATTCAGGACACTAAGCCATGATCATCGGCATCGGGTCGGACATCATCGACATTACACGCATCGAGAAGGTGATCGGTCGTCACGGCGACCGGTTTATCGATCGCATTTTCACGGTCGCCGAGCGGGCCAAGGCCGAGCGCCGTTCCAAGATGCCGAAATTGGTGTGGGCAACCTACGCCAAGCGGTTCGCCGCCAAGGAGGCTTGCTCGAAGGCGCTGGGTACCGGCATCCGGCAGGGCGTCTGGTGGCGCGACATGGGGGTGGTCAATCTGGCCGGGGGGCGGCCCACCATGAAACTGACCGGCGGCGCGCTGGCGCGGCTCGAATCCCTGACCCCTCCGGGCCATGAAGCGCGGATTGACCTTACAATTACGGATGACTGGCCGCTGGCGCAGGCGTTTGTCATCATTTCGGCTGTCCCCGCGGTGAAGGTCTGAGCCACCCCGGAGCGCGGTTCCGAACTGCCGAAAAATCTAAAATTCACTGAACGGTCAGATGATTAGCAAGTTTTCATGAGCCCGTTGATTGCACCCCCTGCGACAACGGTCTAAAACCCGCGCGGGTGATTTGGGCGGCGTCTTTGCCTCTGATGGGCACAAAGGTCCAGTTCCGAGGCATGAAAAACCAGGATTCGAAAGAGCAGATGAGCGTGACAACACCGGCCAAATCCGAAGGCGGCGTCGGCGAGACCGTCCGCGTCGTCATTCACGCGCTCATTATTGCGCTGGTGATCCGGACCTTCCTGTTTCAGCCCTTTAACATTCCGTCGGGATCGATGAAGGCGACGCTGCTGGTCGGCGACTACCTGTTCGTCTCGAAGTATTCATACGGCTATAGCCACTACTCGATCCCCCTGTCGCCGCGGCTGTTCACCGGCCGCATCTTTGGTTCCGATCCGGCGCGCGGCGACATCGTCGTGTTCCGTCTGCCGAAGGATGACACCACTGACTATATCAAGCGCGTCATCGGATTGCCGGGCGACCGCATCCAGATGAAGGAAGGCTTGCTCTATATCAACGACAAGCCGGTGGAGCGTGAACGGCTGCCGGATTTCGTTGGTGAGGATCCTTGCGGGTCGGATGCCACGGCGCGCGTCAAGCAGTGGAAGGAAACGCTGCCGAACGGCGTGAGCTACAAGTCGCTCGATTGCGTCGATAATGGTTTCTACGACAACACCAATGTCTACACGGTGCCGCCCGGCCACTTCTTCATGATGGGCGACAACCGCGACAACTCAACCGACAGCCGCGTCCTGTCGGCGGTGGGTTATGTGCCGTCCGAAAACCTGATCGGCCGTGCGCAGATGATCTTCTTCTCCATTGCCGAAGGCGAACAGGCCTGGCAGTTCTGGCGCTGGCCGGTTTCGGTGCGCTGGAATCGCATTTTCTCCATCGTGCGATGAGCGGCGAACCCGCAATCGTCAAAACTCCTCCGACTACGGACGACGCTGCGGATGCAGGTGTCGCAGAGGTCAAGCCTGCGAAGAAAAAAGCACGCAGGCCGAGTGCGAAGGCTGCCGCAAAGATCATCGAAGAGCGCATCGGCCATACCTTCGCCGATCCCGCGCTGCTGGCGACCGCTTTCACCCATGTCTCTGCATTGAAGTCCGTTCGCCGCGGCGACAGCTATCAGCGGCTCGAGTTTCTCGGCGACCACGTCTTGGGTCTGATCGTTTCGGACATGCTGTATCGGGCATTTCCGAAAGCAGATGAAGGCGAATTGTCGAAGCGTCTCGCCGATCTGGTCCGCCGCGAAGCCTGCGCCGACGTCGCCAAGTCGCTCGGGCTGGATGAAGGCATCAAGCTCGGATCGGTGGGCGCGGGTGCCGGCGCGCGGTTGCGCAATTCGGTGCTGGGGGATATCTGCGAAGCAGTGATCGGCGCCGTGTTCCTCGACGGCGGCTATGCGGCGGCGGCGCAATTCGTCGAACGCAACTGGACCGAGCGGATGCGCAAGCCGGTGCGCCCGCTGCGCGATCCGAAAACGATTTTGCAGGAATGGGCGCAAGGCAAGGGACTGCCGACGCCGGTCTATCGCGAGGTCGAACGGACCGGACCGCACCACGATCCGCAGTTTCGCGTCGCGGTGGAATTGCCGGGATTGACCCCGGCGGAAGGTGTTGGCGGCAGCAAGCGCGCCGCAGAGAAGCTTGCGGCGACAGCGCTGCTGAAGCGGGAAGGCGTAACGGGCGGCAATGATGCCTGACGAACTGCAAGAGAATTCATCCCGCGAGACGCGCTGCGGCTTCGTCGCGCTGATCGGTGCGCCGAATGTCGGCAAGTCGACGCTGGTCAACGCGCTGGTCGGATCGAAGGTCACCATCGTCTCGAAGAAGGTGCAGACGACGCGCGCGCTGATCCGCGGCATCGTGATCGAAGACAATGCACAGATCATTCTCGTCGATACGCCCGGAATCTTTGCGCCGAAGCGACGGCTCGACCGTGCCATGGTCTCGACCGCGTGGAGCGGCGCACATGACGCCGATCTCGTCTGCGTGCTGCTGGATGCCCGCGCCGGTATCGACGACGAGGCGGACGTGATCCTGACCAAACTGTCGGCAGTCAATCACCCCAAAATTCTGGTGCTGAACAAGATCGACCTGGTACCGCGTGAAAAGCTTCTTGCGCTGGCGCAGAAGGCCAATGAGCGGCTCGAATTCACCCAGACCTTCATGGTCTCGGCGCTGTCGGGCGACGGCGTTGACGATCTGCGCCGTACCTTGGCCAAGGATGTGCCCCCGGGTCCGTTCCACTATCCCGAAGACCAGATGTCGGACGCACCGCTACGGCATCTCGCGGCGGAAATCACGCGCGAGAAAATCTACCGCCATCTGCATCAGGAACTGCCGTATCAGTCCACGGTCGAAACCGACTCATGGACCGACCGCAAGGACAAGTCGGTGCGGATCGAGCAGACGATCTATGTGGAGCGCGACAGTCAGCGCAAGATCGTGCTCGGCAAGGGCGGGGCGACGATCAAGGCGATTGGCGCGGATTCCCGCAAGGAGATCGCGGAGATCGTCGGCCAGCCGGTGCATCTGTTTCTGTTCGTGAAGGTGCGCGACGGCTGGGGTGACGATCCGGAGCGTTATCGGGAAATGGGGCTGGAGTTTCCTAAAGAATGATCAAGGAATGACCGGACCCGACGTCAAGGTGCCGACCAACATCTTCTATTTTGAGGTGCTGCTGTATCTGTCGCTGCTCATCGACGTGCTGTCGGCTGCGTTTCTTGATCGGATGCCCGACGATGTCACCGAGTCGACGAAGCTGGCCGTCAATTTCATCGCAGTCATGATGACGCTCGGGTTTGTCCAGCTCGTCTGGCTCACGGCGCACCGGCGCAAGAGCTGGGCGCGGATGATCCTGGTGGTGGCGCTGATTCTGTCGGTGGCCTCCATCGTCACGACGATCGGCGAAATCGGACTGCAATTCGGCACATTCGTGGACGTGATTTCGACGGCACTGACGGCGCTCGGCCTGTCGTTCTCATTCACCGGCGATGCCAAGGACTGGTTCCGGCAGCCGGAATAGGCGCACTATCCGCACCCATGCTGCTGCGGATGAGCCCAGAATCCTGTAAGCTTCAGCCATGGAATGGACTGACGAAGGCATTGTTCTGGGCGTGCGGCGGCATGGCGAATCCAGCGCCATCGTCGAACTGCTGACGCGCAGTCATGGCCGTCATCTGGGACTGGTGCGCGGAGGCGCGGGTTCGCGGATGCGTCCGCTGCTTCAGCCCGGAAACACGGTGAGCGCGGTCTGGCGCGCGCGGCTCGATGAGCATCTCGGATACTACGCGGTCGAGGGCACACGGCTGCGTGCGGCCACGATGTTCGGATCGCCCCATGCGGTCTACGGCGTGACCCATATGGCGTCGCTGGTGCGGCTGCTGCCCGAGCGGGATCCGCACGAAGACATCTACGAGATGCTGGAATCCATTCTCAACGATTTCGACGATGTGGGTACGGCGGGCGTGCAACTGGTGAAGTTCGAGCTGGCGATGCTGACCGAGCTTGGCTTCGGCCTCGACCTGTCGTCCTGTGCCGCGAGCGGCGCGGTGAACGATCTGGTTTATGTCTCGCCGAAATCAGGCGCGGCGGTCTCGCGGCAGGCGGGTGAGCCGTGGCGCGACCGGCTGTTGCGGTTGCCGCCGTTCCTGCGCGAGAGCGATGACGGAACCAACGGCTGGTCCGGCCAGGACATCGAGGACGGATTCCGGCTGACCGGGCTTTTCCTGTTGCGCAATGTGCTCGAGCCGCGCGGGCAGGGTCATTCGGATGCACGCGACGGTTTTATCGCAGCGGTGACACGGCCGCGTGCCAGAGCCGCTCTGTAGATTTAGCAATTCTGCAAAAGATGGTTCGCCCGCAATTGAGCAAAGACTGCAACGTTCGATTCATTAAGCGACACTACGATTCAGTGGAAAAAGTCGGAGACGTGCAGATGAAATCGTTAAATGCCATCAAGTTTACGAGCATATTTGCACTAGTCATGGGAATTGGGCTTGGGTCCATATGGATGATGCTGGGGCGATCATGGTTTGAGGTAACCTTCTGGGTTATTGGAGGCCTGTGGATGGGCTACCGGGCCGGCGGCAAATTGTTGGGGCAAAGGAAATTGCCTCTCGATGCGACGTTCGGTGACTTTCTCGACAGCCAAAAGACTGAACTCGACAGTAGCCGTTGAGATTCGAGCGCAGCAAATGCGCAATGTGCTAGAGCCGCGCGCACGAGCGGTTGCCGAATAAACAAAACGGGCCGGATTGCTCCGGCCCGTTTGCTGCTTATCGGCAAATCCAAAATCAGTAGTAGCGATAATAACGCGGACGAGGACGGTAGTATCCACCGTAGCCATAACCGTAGTAGGGGCGAGGCGCGTAGTAACGCGGAGCGGTCCGATAGCAGGTGCGTACCCACGCATAGCCATTCCAGACCGGATTGCAGACCACAGCGACGGTTTCAGCCTGCCCGGTGGCGACCCCGGCCAAACCGCCGGCAAGCGGCATGGCCTCGGCCCGGCTTCCGGCAGTCAAACCGGCGCCAATGAGCGCCAACGCGGCCACAGCCGCCAAAACAAAACGACGCATTCCAGTTTCCTCCGGGGCCTGTTGCCGGCTTGCCCGTTCGGCGCGCCGTCCGACTTGGGGGAGACCCAGGCAGACCCATACCCGGACCTATCCGCATGATGTAGCGGGGTAAAATATGGCGGAACAATTACGAACAGGTGATGTCCAACTAATTCATTTGTTGTTCAATTTGCCCGGGGACGTTAACCCCTTGCCATGGGCAAAAGACTGATTCCACCGGAGCCAATGGACATTCAGGAGGTCGCACTCCGCGAGGCGCTCGAGGAGCGCTACCTCGCCTATGCGCTCTCCACCATCATGCATCGTGCGCTGCCGGACGCACGTGACGGTCTGAAGCCGGTTCATCGCCGTATCCTGTACGGCATGCGGCTGCTGCGGCTCGACCCCGGCACGCCGTTCAAGAAATCCGCCAAGATCGTCGGCGACGTGATGGGCTCGTTCCATCCGCACGGCGACCAGTCGATCTACGACGCGCTGGTGCGTCTCGCGCAGGATTTCTCCTCGCGCTATCCGCTGGTGGACGGGCAAGGCAATTTCGGCAACATCGACGGCGATAATCCGGCCGCGTATCGCTACACCGAAGCGCGCATGACAGAAGTCGCGCGGCTGCTGCTGGAAGGCATCGACGAGGACGCGGTCGAGTTTCGTCCGAACTACGATGGCCAGTCGAAAGAGCCGTTTGTATTGCCGGGTGCGTTTCCGAATCTGCTCGCCAATGGCGCGCAGGGCATCGCGGTCGGCATGGCGACCTCGATCCCGCCGCACAATGCGGCCGAGCTTTGCGACGCGGCGCTGCATCTGATCGACAAGCCCGCCACCAAATCGCGTGGGCTGCTCAAGTATGTGAAGGGTCCGGACTTTCCGACCGGCGGCATCGTGGTCGATTCCCACGAGAGCATCGCGGAAGCCTACGCGACCGGCCGCGGCTCATTCCGCGTGCGTGCGAAGTGGGCCCAGGAAGAGGGCGCACGGGGCACGTGGAATATCGTCGTTACGGAAATCCCTTGGCTGGTGCAGAAGTCGCGTCTGATTGAACGTATCGCCGAACTGCTCAACGAGAAGAAGCTGCTGCTGGTCGGCGACATCCGCGACGAGTCGGCGGAAGACGTGCGCATCGTTATCGAGCCGAAGTCGAAGAACGTCGATCCCGAAGTGCTGATGGAGACGCTATTCAAGCAGACCGAGCTTGAAAGCAAGATTCCGCTGAACCTCAACGTGCTGGTGAAGGGCCGGGTGCCGAAGGTGCTGGGCCTCGCCGAGTGCCTGCGCGAATGGCTCGACCATCTGCGCGACGTGCTCGTTCGGCGCGCGAATTATCGCAAGAGCCAGATCGAGCATCGCCTTGAGGTGCTCGGCGGTTACCTGATCGCCTACCTGAACCTCGACAAGGTGATCAAGATCATCCGCACCGAGGACGAACCGAAGCCGGTGCTGATCAAGACTTTCAAGCTGACCGATCTTCAGGCCGACTCCATTCTCAACATGCGTCTGCGCAACTTGCGCAAGCTCGAGGAAATGGAAATCCGCGGCGAGGACAAGGATCTTCGCAACGAGTTGAAGGGCATCAAGGGCGTTCTGGCGTCCGAGGAAGAGCAGTGGAAGAAGGTCGGCGAGCAGGTGAAGAAGGTGCGCGACACCTTCGGCCCCAAGACCCCGCTCGGCAAGCGCCGCACACACTTCGCCGACGCGCCGGAACATGATCTCGCCGCCATCGAGGAAGCGCTGATTGAGCGCGAGCCGATCACGGTGGTCGTGTCCGACAAGGGCTGGGTGCGCACGATGAAAGGTCATGTCGAGGATCTTTCAAATCTCGCCTTCAAGACCGATGACAGCATGGGCTTTTCGTTCTTCGCCGAAAGCACATCGAAGCTGACGCTATTCGCGACTAACGGCCGCTTCTACACGCTCGACGCACAGAAGCTGCCGGGCGGACGCGGCCACGGCGATCCGATCCGCATGACCATCGACATGGAGGGCGATGCCAACATCGTTTCCATGTTCGTGCAGAAGGGCGGCCGGAAATTCCTTGTGGCCAGCGGCGACGGGCAGGGCTTTGTCGTCAACGAGGACGATTGCGTCGCCAACACCCGCAAGGGCAAACAGGTTCTCAATGTGACCGCGCCGAACGAGGCGGTGGCGATCGCGACCGTGAGCGGCGACACCGTCGCGGTGATCGGCAGCAACCACAAGATGGTGATCTTCCCGCTCGAGCAGGTGCCTGAAATGGCGCGCGGCCGTGGCGTGCGCTTGCAGAAGTACAGCGGCGGCAAGCTGTCCGACGTGATGACCTTCACCGCCAAGGACGGCATGAGCTGGAAGGATTCCGCGGGCCGCGACCAGAGTTCGACCTGGAAAGAGCTCACCGATTGGCGCGGCAACCGCGCCGACGCCGGCCGCCTGGCGCACGGTTTCCCGAAGTCGAACAAGTTCGGTAAGGTGATCGAGTAATTTTCCTTACCTCTCTCCGTTTACGGGGAGAGGTCGGATTGCGGAGCAATCCGGGTGAGGGGGCATTGCGAGCAATCAGGATTCGCCCCTCACCCCAACCCTCTCCCCGCAGGCGGGGAGAGGGAGTACATTCCCGCCCGATGTGCGCGCTTCGCCGTCTAAGGAATGTTCTATGGTCCGCTACAATGAAATCCGCGACGGCGAGGTCGCCGTCGAACCGCCGCCACCGACTGACGCGGGGCTTGTGTTCATCGGCCGGATACGGACGCCATGGACTGACAGGCTGATGACGCCGCGTCAGGGCAAGCACGACGGCCCGATCTGCAAGATTGAGATTTTCGATCCATGGGTGCCGGCGCTGAAGGGTCTCGAGAAGTTTACTCAGGTCGAAGTGATCTACTGGCTGCACGAGTCACGCCGCGACCTCGTTCTGCAAAGTCCGGCGAGTGACACCAATACGCACGGTACATTCGCCTTGCGATCCCCGGTACGCCCCAATCCGCTCGGCACGTCAGTGGCCAAACTCGTCGGCATCGAAGGCAACACCGTTCTGGTGCGCGGGCTCGATTGTCTCGACGGCACGCCGCTGGTCGATCTCAAGCCCGACCGCTGCCAGTTCACACCGATCGCTCCGCCGCAGCCGGGGGATTTTGAAGCCGGCGATTGAAGCAAGCAGATGCGCAGCAAGCCCTGCGTCGATCCCGAAGGGGCATCTCGGGCGCTCGGCAGGTTCGGCTAATTTTCAGCGATAGGTTGTGAATTTCTTCAAGGCGCCACGATGAGCGCTGGCGCGAACCGCACCTATACCCGGTCTTAATTCTTCGAGGCTTTCCGTTATGGGAGGCGCGTCAAAGTGCGGCCTGCGAGAAGGCGCGCCATCGAGACAGCAATACTATCGAAGGATATTGACCATGAAGTACCGACACTTCACTGCCATTGCATTGGTCGCCTCGTTAGCCGCTGCCTGCACGAAGAGTGGCACAGTGTATCAGGTGCCGATTGCCGAAGCGCGTCGTATCCTCCTCGCAACCACATTCCCATCCTATATCTTCGGCAGCCAAACACCGGATTGGCATGTGAACGCCGCTGGCGGTTCGGACATCGTTTTGATCGCCCGCAAAGATGGCCGGGAAGTCGCGCGATATATTGCGTCCCTGAAGGAAGAGAGTCAGGGTCGACCCGCGTGAGCGTGGAATTGAAGGAGACAAGTGGCCCCAACGAAAAGAAGCCGGCTGACAATCCCGCGATCAAAAATATGTATCTCGTGACGGTGAACGAGCGGGTTGCCTCCGCGCTCGAGCGCCGCGCTTTCGATACGGCGCGGGTCCGGCCTGCTTTGACCGCGGCCGCCATTTCCAACCTGGGTGCGATCAGAGCTTCCGCTGATGAGGCTGCGGCAGCGGCTGATCGTCTTGAGCGCGGCAGACGGTAAGAGTTAGAGGAGCGCGGACGGGACTGTCTCGACGGCGCGCTGCTGACGTTCTGGTGTCCTAGCCGGCGACCGCGATCGCTTCGATCTCGATCAACCATTCAGGTGCCGCAAGAGCGTTCACGCCGATAAGAGTGCTGGCAGGCGGCTCCTGTTCCGGGAAAAACGGCGAGCGCGCCTTTCCAATGATGGCGCGATGTTCGGGCCGATAGTCGACGACATACGTCGTGATTTTCACCACGTCCGCGAAACTTGCATTGGCCGCGGCGAGCGCCAGACCGATATTTTTCATCACCTGGGTTGTTTGCGCAGAGAGATCGCCAGCACCGACAAGCACGCCATGTTCATCAAGTGCGACCTGGCCGGCGACGTAAATCGTCCGCGCTCCCGAGGCCACGACAACCTGTGAGAAGGCCGCGTTCTTCAAAAGCCCTGCTGGGTGCGGATGTTCAAGCTTTCCCATTCGGTGGTTACCTCCGTTTTTCCGGGCAAGATTACAGGACCGCGTTGACCCCTGAATGGCAATTTTTTGTCGTCGCAATCCGGCGTTGCGTCACGTAATCGCTGTTGCAAATCACTTGCAACTAGCTCTTGCGCCGTGCATATTGGTGGTATGGACGCACGATCTCCGTCACTGTTGCCTGACCAGGCTGCCACCCCGCCTGTGCCGGGAGCGTGGCGGACGCCGCGCGGCGAGCCGTCCCTCGCGAACGTGTTCGCTTCGATCCGGATCGTCAGGGGTGGCTCGTTCTGGCGCAAGCTCGCCGCCTTTCTGGGGCCGGGCTATCTGGTGGCCGTCGGCTACATGGACCCCGGCAACTGGGCGACCTCGCTCGCTGGCGGTTCCAAATTCGGCTACGCGCTGCTCGCCGTTGCGCTGATCTCCAACATCATGGCCATCGTGTTGCAGGCGTTGTGCGCACGGCTTGGCGTCGGTTCGGGCCGCGATCTGGCGCAGGCCTGCCGCGACGCCTACCCGAAGTGGGTGTCGTGGCCGCTGTGGCTATTGGCCGAAATCGCGATCAGCGCGACCGACCTCGCGGAAATCATCGGGACTGCGATTGGCCTCAATCTGCTGTTCGGAATTCCGCTCGAAATCGGTGTGCTGATCACGGCGGCCGACGTGTTTCTTATTCTGGCGTTGCAGGCTATCGGCTTCCGCTGGGTCGAAGCCTTTGTGGTCGCATTGCTTGGCGTCATCGCGGCGTGCTTCGCCGTGCAGATCGCAATGGCCGATCCCGACTGGGGCGCGGTGATCCGGGGGTTCGCGCCGACCGTTGATATCGTCGCCAATCGCGACATGCTTTACCTCGCGCTCGGAATCCTCGGCGCGACGGTGATGCCGCACAATCTCTACCTGCATTCCGGTCTGGTGCAGACGCGCGGCTATGGCGACACCGTTCCCGAGAAGAAGGAAGCGATCACCCTCGCGACCATCGATTCCACTATCGCGCTGTGTCTTGCGCTGCTGATTAACGCGTCGATCCTCATTCTTGCAGCCGCGACCTTCCACAGGGCGGGCAAAACCGATGTCGCCGAACTCGATCAGGCGCACACGCTGCTGTCGCCGATGCTCGGCTCGTCGATTGCTCCGACGCTGTTCGGCATCGCGCTGCTCTGCTGCGGCCTGAATTCCACGGTGACCGCGACGCTGTCCGGCCAGATCGTGATGGAAGGTTTCATCAACATCAGGATCGCCCCATGGATGCGGCGATTGGTGACGCGCGCCATCGCCATCATACCCGCCGCCATTGTCACGATCTGGTACGGCGAGAAGGGCACCGCGCAATTGCTTATTCTCAGTCAGGTGGTGCTCAGCCTGCAATTGCCGTTCGCCATCGTGCCGTTGGTGATGTTCACGGCGAGCAAGGCGAAGATGGGAACGTTTGTTGCCCCGCGATGGCTTTCGTTCTTCGCGGCGATCATCGCAGTAGTCGTGATCACACTCAATGTGAAGCTGCTGTTCGATTTTGTGACCGGATAGAACGGCGCGGCTGCAACTGCTGAGCGGGCGACAAAGCGCGCGCTCAGGGATCAAAGAAAAATCAGGCGACCCGCAGCGAACCGAGGAACACGCCGACCTGTTCCTGCATGGCGTTGCCACGCCGGGTGAGGGCTTCGGTGGCCTCGCTGACGGCATCGGCAGTCGCGCGTGTGCGGCCTGCACCCTGTCGAACCGATTCCGCGTGACGCGATGCATCCTCGACACCCGCCGTGGCACGTTTCACGGCGTCGGCAATATTCTGAGTCGCCTGGCTCTGCTCGCTGGCGGCGTTGGAGACCGCCGCGGTCATGCCTTCGAGCCGGGCAATGGTCTCGGTGATGTCTCGGATCGCCAGGACAGCCGCGTCAGTGGCGCCTTGCATGGCGCCGATCTGGCGCACGATTTCCTCGGTGGCCGTCGCGGTCTGGCTGGCGAGCGCTTTAACCTCGCCGGCGACGACCGCGAACCCACGGCCCATTTCACCGGCGCGAGCGGCCTCGATGGTGGCGTTCAACGCGAGCAGGTTGGTCTGGCTCGCGATGTTACGAATGAGCTGAACCACATCTCCGATCTTCTGTGCGGTGCTGGAGAGTTCCTGCACCGAGGCATCGGTGTCGCGTGCAGCGCTTGCGGCGCTCTGCGCGATTTGCGCTGCATCGGCGACGCGTCCATCCACATCAGCGATGCTGGCGGCGAGTTGCGTAATCGCGGTGGCAACCACTCGGACGTTTTCCAGCGCAACGGAGGTTGCGGAGGCGACCGCGTCGGCCTGTGCGTTGCCGTCCTCGGCAGCGCCGGTCAGCGTTGTGCCAGCGCTTTCGAGTTGCGCCGTTGCGTTAGCCACGGCGCTCAGGGCGGTGTTGATCTGGGTCTCAAAGTCGCGTGCGGATTTTTCCAGCGCCGAGCCGCGTGCGGCGCGCGCCTGTTGCTCCGCCAGCGCGCCTTGTCCGGTGGCGTCGGCCTGAATCGCGTTGCGGCGGAGGGTGTCGATAGCCTGCGCCATTTGGCCCAGTTCGTCGGTGCGATCCTGCAACGGCACCTGTACGTCGCGGTTGCCTTCAGCCAACGCGAGAATGGTCGTCGTGATTTGTCCCGTCGGGGCGACGACCCGGCGATTGAACCACCACGTGCCTGCCGCCGCGGCGCAGATGGTGAGCGCCACAAGACCGAGCGCCAGCGCGAAACGGACCCACAGCGTGCTGATCTCGGCGTCGCTCTGTTTCAAGGCTTCCGCCATCGCGACTTCGCGGAGCGGGAGGATATTGTTCAGGATCGGAATGATGTAGGGCAGGAACTTCGTCGGCTCGAGATCAAGCACCTTGCCCCGATTAGGCACGACATAGGTTGCGAAAGCCTCGCCGCCTTTGCCCCAGAAATTGCGCTCAACGTCTTCCAGCGCGGCTGTCACTGCGGGACGGTTCACCTCCGCGGCAGCGGAGCGAACCGCTGACCAGAGCTGATCGATGCGGCCTTTGAAGCCGGAAAGGACTTCGGCTTGATCGCCGTCCATCGGCAGACGCAACGTCATGTAGCGTATGAGGGTGCTTGATTGCCGTCCGGCCCAGTCCCGCATGTCCCAGGACAGTTGCGCCAATCGCGTGGCCAGACCGATGTCAGGATTGCCTGCATTGATGCGGCGCTGAACCGTCGCGCCGAAGGCACGGGCGGTTTCCTGAATGGCGAACATCTGCGTGAGGTAAGTGGTCACCAATTCTTTCGGGCGCTCGGTCAACGGCACCTCGACAGCGGCCAGTGCGCTCTTGCGCACCTTCATCAGGCTGTCTTCCAGTTGCTGGAGGGCTGCCAAGTCGCTTGCGAGTGTCGCCTGACTGCGGGCATTGGCCAGAATGCCGTCAAACATGCTGGTCTGGCGCTTCACCGGTACCATCTGCTCGGCGGTGATGGGTGTCGGCGTCACCAGCGGAGGATTGATGAAGGCGCGTTCCAGATTCAGCGCCTCGGGCAGGCGAAGCGCGCTGATCAGAAGATGCGTATCCTGATTGACGTTCCGTGCTGTTTGTAACGCCGACCACTGCTGAACGGCAAAAAGAACCGTCGCAAACAGGCCGACGGCCGAACCAAGGGCGATGGACAACAGAAAAACCTGCCGGATGCGCATGCGGTGTCTGCCTTCTGGGGACTGCGCCATCGGCGCGAGCGTCTTGGCGAAAGAGCCGCTGCTTGTTTATCGATTGATCACAAAAAATATCTTAAGAGTCCGCGCGTCCATCACGACGCGTTGCCATACTGTTGAAATTGAGATTGCTGGCGGCCCGGTGACGGGCTGATGCGTTCGTGCGATTGCTGGCGGGGCTCGAAGAGATCAGTCGCCTTTGGTGTCGAATTTTTCGCGCGCGGACTGGATCTGCGGCAGATGATCGAACGCCCATGAGCCGAGGTGCAGCACGGGGGCCTTGAGCGAGTGGCCAAGCTGCGTCAGTTCGTAATCGACCCGCGGCGGGATGGTCGGATAGATCGTGCGCGTGACGAGGCCGTCGCGCTCGAGTCCACGCAGCGTCAGCGTCAGCATCCGCTGCGAGATGCCGCCCACCATGCGCTTGATCTCGTTGAAACGGCGCGGGCCGTCGCTGAGCAGCATAATGACCAGCACGCTCCATTTGTCGCCAATGCGCGAGAGAATGGACCCGACGGCCTGGCAATCGCCCGGCAGGTGCCGGTCGGGCGGGGCGGTTACATCGATGTGCTCGGGTTGCATGGATGTGCTCAAGTTCAAAAAATGTGCCGTCTTGTGCGTCTTATCAGAGGTCACCATTAGTGTCCAGGTATCAATCTGATACTAGAGCTAAAGGAGAACCCATGAAACTGCTCCATATCGACGCCAGCATCCTTGGCGGTAACTCCGTGTCCCGCCAGGTGTCGGCCGCGGTGGTTCAACAACTGCGCGCGACGTCCACCGATCTTACGGTGACCTACCGCGACCTCGCGGCAAAGCCGCTATCCCATCTGTCGGGTGAGCATCTGGCGGCTGCCCAAGGTGCGACGCCTGAATCCGCAACCGTTCGCGAAGACGTTGCCGCGGGTACAGCAGCCCTCGACGAATTCCTCGCCGCCGATATCGTCGTCATCGGCGCGCCCATGTACAATTTCGCCGCACCCAGCCAGCTCAAGGCCTGGATCGATCGAATCGCAGTTGCCGGGAAGACGTTCAAGTATTCGGAAGCCGGAGTGCAGGGGCTCGTGACCGGCAAGCGCGTGATCATCGTCGTCTCACGCGGCGGGTTCTATGGCGCGGATTCTCCGAGCGCTGGATTCGAGCATCTTGAAACCTATTTGCGCAGCGTGTTCGGATTTATCGGCGTCACCCCCGAAATCATCACCGCAGAAGGCGTTCAGATTAGCCCCGAGCAGCGCGAGAAGTCGCTTGCCGGCGCGCTTGCAGCAGCTGGCGCATTGCAGGCGGCAACAGGCCAGCGGGCTGCGTGAGCTATCATCCGTCGTGCCCGGTGTTATGCCGGGCATGGCGATGATGATTCAGGAGACGTGAAGGTGCTTCAGTCCTGCGGCTCAAGCGCCTGGGAGCCGGTGGCGTCGACGCGGAGCCAGCCGCTGGGCGCCAGCCGCTGCTGCGGCAGGAAGCGGGCCTTGTAGTCCATCTTCCGCGACCCTTCGATCCAGTAGCCGAGATAAACGTATGGAAGACCGAGCCGCCGGGCGCGGGCAATGTGGTCGAGGATCATGAAGGTGCCCATCGAACGGTTTTCCTCGCCGGGCTCGAAGAACGAATAGACCATCGACAATCCGTCGCTGAGGATGTCGGTCAGCGCGACGGCGATCAGGTCGCCGCCCTTGCCGGTAATGCCGCTGTCGGCAGTGCGCCGTCGGTATTCGATGATGCGGGTCGAGACGTGGCTGTCCTCGACCATCATCGCGTAGTCGAGCACGGTCATGTCCGCCATGCCGCCGTCGCGATGGCGAGCGTCGAGATAGGCACGGAACACCGAATACTGTTCTGAGGTCGGCACTGCCGTGCGCAGTTCGCTGACGATGTCGGCGTTGCGCATCTGGATTTTGCGGAAGTTGCGCGACGGACGGAATTCGTTGGCGATGACGCGCACCGAAACGCAGGCGCGGCACTGGTCGCAGGCCGGGCGGTAGGCGATGGACTGGCTGCGGCGGAACCCGCCATGGGTGAGGAGATCGTTCAACTCGCCAGCTTTGTCGCCGACAAGATGCGTGAACACTTTGCGTTCCTGCTTCCCTTCGAGGTAGGGGCAGGGTGAGGGCGCCGTCAGGTAAAATTGCGGCGTATTGCGCGAGTGTTGTGTCACGTGTGGCCGTGTGTCTCCGGTCTGCGCGATTCCCTCCACAGCATCGCGCCGGGGAGGCCCGGGGGTCAACAGATTTGAACGCGTCGCGACAAGTATGACGCGGATTTCAGGCTGCATTGTGCAGCACACGGGCAGACCACATGGATGTGATCTGCCCGGATTGGAAGTTTTTTAGACGCGGGTCGTCTGGACCGTCGAAGGCTGGACGTTGCTGTTGATGAAGACCGTGCCGAGCACGACGTCATGCAGCAGCCGGCGGCGGCCGTTGAACAGCCCCACCAGCAGGATCAGCGGGCTGAGGAAAGAGACCGACACCCAGTAGAGGACGGCGTGAACCGCACCGAGGATGAAGTAAGGCCGCTCGCCGCTCCAGGTCCGCATCTCGATGTCCATCATGCGCATGCCCACGGTGGCGCCATTCGGACCGCCAAGCGACATGCCGTAATAGAGCAGCGCCCAGATCACCGAGAACGGCGAGATCAGCCAGAACAGGAACCAGCCCAGCCCCAGCGTGACGATGCCGAACAGGGTGACGAAGATGACCGCGAGGATGATCGGGATCGACAGGATCACGAGGTCGATCAGAAACGCGAAGGACCGCTTGGTCAGCACGCCGCGAAACAGTTCGGGGTGCAACCAAGGATCATAAGCCGCGCTGGCTGATGGATTGTTGCGCCAGGTCGCACCTGATGTCGTGCCGCCGGTGTTTCTCGTGTCAGACATGGAAACCCTCCTCAGCGGCCATTTGCCCGGGCCGCTCGCTGCGCACATGGCCCCGCCATATGGCCGGCGCAAGGCGGCTTAGGCTCACATGGAGAAAAAGTTATCCGGCGGGTTGCGGAACGGTATCAGCGCCCGGCCTTCAGCTTTTCCGCCGCCTGCGCCGCAAAGTAGGTCAGGACGCCGTCGGCGCCGGCGCGCTTGAACGCAACCAGGCTTTCCATCATCGCGCGCTCGCCGTCGATCCAGCCGTTGTTGGCGGCGGCTGCGATCATCGCGTACTCACCGGAGACCTGATAGGCGAAGGTCGGCATCGCGAAGGTGTCCTTCACGCGCCGCACGATGTCGAGATAGGGCAGGCCGGGCTTGACCATCACCATGTCGGCGCCTTCCGCGATGTCGAGCTCGACTTCGCGCAGTGCTTCATCTGAATTCGCCGAGTCCATCTGATAGGTGCGCTTGTCGCCGGTCAGCGTTTTCGCCGAGCCGATGGCATCGCGGAACGGGCCGTAGAATGCGGAAGCGTATTTCGCGGCATAGGCCATGATCTGCACGTCGCCGAAACCGGCGCGGTCGAGACCCTCACGGATTGCGGCGACACGGCCGTCCATCATGTCCGATGGCGCGATGATGTCGCAGCCGGCCTCCGCCTGCACCAGCGCCTGCTGCACCAAAATGGCGACGGTCTCGTCGTTCAGGATCCTGCCGTCCTGCAACAGCCCGTCATGGCCGTGGCTGGTGAACGGATCGAGCGCCACGTCGCAGAGGATGCCGAGATCGGGGAACTCCCGCTTGATCGCGCGCACCGACTGACAGACCAGATTGTTGGCGTTCAGCGCTTCGGAGCCGGTCTCGTCGCGCAGCGATGGCTCGGTATACGGAAATAGCGCGATGCAGGGAATGTCGAGCTTCATGGCGCGCTCGGCGTCTCGAACGCATTGATCCACGCTCAGACGATCGACGCCCGGCATCGAAGCGATCGGCGCGCGCAGGTTGCTGCCGTCAACGACGAACAGCGGCCAGATGAGATCGTCGGTGGTGAGCACGTTCTCGCGCACCAGCCGCCGCGCCCATTCGGACTTGCGGTTGCGGCGCATGCGCGTGGTCAGATCGAGGGAAGGGGCGGCGGCCGTGTCCCGGTGCGGCGTGTCCCGCAATTCGATCGGACGCCCGAATTTGATCGCCATCTTGATGCCACTCCCGCGCAGAAAAGATTGTCCTACATGTAGCATCTGCCAGGCCGCCCGTCACCGCACGGGGGCGTCATCGGCGGATTGATTTTACCGGCATAAAGCGCCAAACACACGGCATGAACAAAGACTCCCGGCAATCGATGGCCGCGCGCATGGCTAGAGGCGCGAATGACGACGTGCCGCGCGATCAGGTCAACCTGGTCACCGCGATGACGGACGCTGAGACGGGCGAGAGCACATGGACCACACGGCTCGTGTTGTTCCTGCGCGTCATGGCCGTGCTGTCGATGATCAAGGGACTCTATCACTGGGCGCAGATCACCGGCTTCATCGGCGGCGAGGAGAGCGCGTTCGAGGCTCAGACCACGCAATGGCAGACGGCCACCGTTTATTTCGCGGTGATCGAACTGGTCGCGGCGGTGGGGCTGTGGCTCGCGACGCCGTGGGGCGCCGTGGTGTGGCTCACGACCATTGTTTCGACTGCCGTGATCGAGCTGATGTTTCCCACGATCTATGGTGGCAACCTGTTCGCGGTTCTCGTTTCCCTGATCCTGCTCGCGGCCTATCTCGTTCTGGCGTGGTTTTCGGCGCGGGAACGGCCGCCGTAGCGGGACGCGTAATTTCTTCGCGGCGGGCGCCCGCCTTGATGTTTTACGAAGTCTTTCAAATTTGAACGAAGGGTGTTCCGGAACGCGACAGGACACGTGACGAAGCGTGAACATCGGGCCTTTTGGGTGAATCAAAACTAACAAAAAGCCCTTATTTTATCGATGTAACATACGATTCACCGTTTTAAATAAACCAACTCTTTATGCTGTTATTTAAGCTGATCTTCAAACGCCTCCCTTAGTTTGCACCTATCAGGCGAGACAAAAGTTTCGTCGAATAAGTCGTAAAAACGACGACAGGGGAAGTGTCATGATCAAAACAGCCGCTACGGCCATTGAGCCCGCACGCGACAATGCCGCTGCACCGGTGCAGCCGCTCTATCTCGAAGCGCTTACGCTCGTTGAACGTCTGCATCGCCGTCTGCTCGACGTGATCAAGGACGAATTCGATCGCCGCGGCCGCGCCGACATCAATTCGGTGCAGGCTCTGCTGCTCTATAATATCGGCGACAAGGAATTGACCGCCGGTGAGCTGCGCACGCGCGGCTATTACCTCGGCTCCAACGTCTCGTACAATCTGAAGAAGCTTGTCGAGATGGGTTTCCTCGATCACCAGCGTTCGCGCGTTGATCGCCGCTCGGTCCGCATTCGTCTGACCGCGCAGGGCCAGGAAATCCGCCACATCGTCGACGCGCTGTATCAGAAGCACGTCAAGACGGTGGAGCAGGTGGGCGGCATCTCGAACGCCGAGTTCGCGACGCTGAACAAGTCGCTGCATCGTCTCGAGCGCTTCTGGACCGATCAGATCCTGTATCGGCTCTGAGAATTCGGGTCTCACACAATTCGGGTTAGCCGGCACAAGACCGGCGACCCGTGACCACTCTCGAAATTTCGCCGGTGCCCTCCGGCTGTTACCGAAGTGCGCACAAGACGCACGCGGAAGAATTCCGCACGAGTTTCCCCTGGTGTGGGATATGCGACTAGGCGCCTTCAGGCGCCTTTTCGCGTTTGGACTACCAGTACCTTCCGGATGGCGCAGGCACCCTCCCGGCACAATCCCTCCATCCGCCCGGTCTCTTTCAAGCAGACGGCCCATAATGCCCCTGTGGGGAGGGTTCGCCGAAGGCGGACGAGCGTCAGTAATTGATGGATGATGATGGTTTGCGTGGTCATCATTGCGATGCAATGAGCCATGACTGTCGTGATGAGATTGGTGGTCATTGTAATGATATGTTGATTGTCAACATATTAGCCCATTCTCGCGGGGCAAATTTTCCCCAGGGCAGGACATTGTGTCCTCAACGTTTTTAGTCCCGCGTAGAAGTTGTCCACAGCGGGTCCACACATTTTTTCGGGATAAACGGGGACAACTCGGTCGTTGCCCCTAGGCGATTCGGTGAATCACTTATAAGGCGGAGTCGGACGGTGCTTCCAAGGGCACCGCCCGACGCTTGGAAAGAGAGTCACGCAGAATCTCCCTCCGAACACGGTGGTTCTCGCTCTCCCCACGCACGTTTGTCAATCACTCGCGCGATGTCGCTTCGCGCCACGGGAGACTGTTGCCATGTCAGACAAGTTATCGTTGAGCCTTTGGGGGGCCAGCATCAGCGCGGAAGGGATCGTCGCAATCGCTGCAGCCGTTATCATCGTGGTGCTCTTGGCCGTCGTCACGAAACGCCGAGCGTGACTATGCTGCCGGCAGTCGAACCTTTGCAATGCGCTCCAAGTCGTCGATTGCTTCGGCTAATTCGCGTGCGATGCGGTTTAAATTATCGACCTTGGCCTGAGTTTCTTTGGTCAATCCATTTCGGTCTGCGTTGTTTCGCATCGTCCTTACTTGAAGATTGGGGCCGATGGAAAAGCCATACTGCTCAGCGTTGGCCAATTCTGCGGAAAGCCTCTTTACCACCGCCAATCGCTTGTTGAGCTTCCTGTCCACAAACTCGTAGCGCGCCCCGATCCAATCGTCCGAAATATCTTCCATCGAAGATGTTTGCGTGACGTGCCAGTTCTGAGCAAAATTGTGATTTTTGAGAAAATCAATATCAGCGCGTCCGAAAAGTTTACGAAAATCTCCGATGAGCTGGATGTCGTGAGCGTTTGGGGGGCGGGCTTTCCAGCCGCCGTAAATAAGCATCGCGAGGCCAATTACCAAAAAAGTCCAGCCGACCCACTGCGCGGGCTCTTCCCAGCGCAGCTGAGTGTAGGCCATGACGAATTTGTCAATCCAACCCGTCAACACACCTACGCCGGCGACCGCGATCACCGCACCGGTGCGATTCCAGATGTTGCCCACCAGAATTCGAACTACTTCCAAACCCTTATTCGTCCAAAATTCTTTGTCCATGAAATCCCCCGTTCGGAGGATACATGAAACAGACGCACGCGGAAGAATTCCGCACGAGTTTCCCCTGGTGTGGGACGAAAACGCCGAACGTCGACGTGACGAAAGCCTGGGCGCCTTCGGGTACCTTTTCGCGTTTTGGATTCAGAGAATCGACTCGTAAACGAGTCCTGAATCTCTGGCATCGAGAGCCAAAAATATCGTCCGAGACTCTTGCCCGGACTCTTTCCATCATCCTCTCATCATGAGGCCGATTCTCAAATTCGCCGGCGACCGCTTGCAGGTCGCGCTGATGCTCGTGCTGCTGGCCGCGTGCTCGCTGAACGTGATGTTTCTCTGCGCGCGGCTGTAGGCCGACCCGGCCGGGGACCAGTTCCGAAAACCGGCTTGCGCTTTTGCGCTCTCCTAAGGCGGGTAAATTGCCCAACAGCGGCGATCCGGAACCCGGAATGTGGGCAAAAACGACGGCTGCGGGAGGCCGGATCGGGCTGAAACCGCCAAAACAGCCATTTCGGAGCATTTGGCACTGGGCCGGTGGTATGCAGCCCACAGGGCCGGCCCCAGACGGTCATGTCCCGCATAAATAGCGGCCCACGGGCTTGGAACTTGGCCGCCCCCGCCAGATATGGTATCTCGCGCCTGCCGCCCTTAGATGACACCGGAGCAGTTTTTGGGAAGCCCGAACCGGGTTTTCGTCCGAAAATGCTCCCAATCAGACCGCCCGTAGCCGACCTTGAAAGCTGCGGCGGTGGAGACATTCTGCAATGAGCTCATCTGCCAAGACCTCTTCCGCTCCCGACTCGTTTTTCACGGCCTCGCTTGCGCAGGCCGATCCTGAGATCGCGAATGCGATCAAGGGTGAACTCGGTCGTCAGCAGCATGAGATCGAGCTGATCGCATCCGAGAACATCGTCAGCCGCGCCGTACTCGAGGCACAGGGCTCGGTGATGACCAACAAATATGCGGAAGGCTATCCGGGCGCGCGTTACTACGGCGGCTGCGAGTTCGTCGATGTCGCCGAGACGCTGGCCATCGAGCGCGCCAAGAAACTGTTCGGCGCGAACTTCGCCAATGTGCAGCCGAACTCCGGCAGCCAGATGAACCAGGCGGCTTTCCTGGCTCTGTTGCAGCCGGGCGATACGTTCATGGGTCTCGATCTTGCCGCGGGCGGACATCTGACGCACGGCGCGCCGGTCAACATGTCCGGCAAGTGGTTCAAGCCGGTGCACTACACCGTGCGCCGCGAAGACCAGATCATCAATATGGATGCTGTGGCGAAGCAGGCGGAAGAGATCAAGCCGAAGCTGATCATTGCCGGCGGCTCGGCTTATTCGCGCGCCTGGGACTTCAAGCGCTTCCGCGAAATCGCCGACAGCGTCGGCGCGTATCTGCTGGTCGACATGGCGCACTTCGCCGGTCTCGTCGCGGGCGGCGTCCATGCGTCACCGGTGCCGTATGCGCACGTCACCACGACGACGACGCACAAGTCGCTGCGCGGTCCGCGCGGTGGTTTGATCCTCAGCAACGACGAGGTGATCGCGAAGAAGCTGAACTCTGCGATCTTCCCCGGCCTGCAGGGCGGGCCGCTGATGCATGTGATCGCGGCCAAGGCCGTCGCGTTCAAGGAAGCGTTGCAGCCGGACTTCAAGATCTACGCCAAGAACGTGGTCGAGAATGCCAAGGCGCTCGCAGAAACGCTGCGCTCCAACGGTTTCGAAATTGTGTCCGGCGGCACCGACAATCACCTGATGCTGGTCGACCTGCGGCCGAAGGGTCTCAAGGGCAACGTGTCGGAGAAGGCGCTGGTCCGCGCCGGTCTGACCTGCAACAAGAACGGCATCCCGTTCGACCCCGAAAAGCCGTTCGTCACCTCTGGCCTGCGCCTCGGCACCCCGGCTGCGACCACGCGCGGTTTCGGCGTCGCCGAGTTCAAGCAGGTCGGCGCGCTGATTTCAGAAGTGCTCAACGCCGTCGCCCAGTCGGGCGAAGGTTCGGCGCCTCTGGTTGAAGCGTCGGTCAAGGAGAAGGTGAAGGAACTCACCAGCCGTTTCCCGATCTACCAGTAAGGCGGGCCTATGCGCTGCCCAAGCTGTAACAGTCTCGATACGCAGGTAAAGGATTCACGGCCGACGGAAGACTCGGCCGTGATCCGGCGGCGGCGCGTCTGCATGGCGTGCAACTTCCGCTTCACAACGTTCGAGCGCGTGCAGCTTCGCGAACTGACCGTCATCAAGCGCAACAGCCGCCGCGTTCCGTTCGACCGCGACAAACTGGTGCGCTCGCTCCAGATCAGCCTGCGCAAGCGTCCGGTCGATCCCGAGCGCGTCGAGAAGATGGTGTCGGCCATCGTGCGCGAGTTGGAAAGCGGCGGCGAGGCGGAGATTTCCTCGGAGGTCATTGGCGAGACCGTGATGGAGCATCTGCGCCAGCTCGACGACGTGGCCTATGTCCGCTTCGCCTCGGTCTATCGTAATTTCCGCGAGGCCAAGGATTTCGAGGCTGTGCTCGGCGAACTGTCGGGCGAGGACGAACCGCCGCGGCCGGTGGTCGTGCGCAAGTGATTTTTTCACGGCGCAGCGTCCGCTAATCCGCTAGCTTGATCGCTGTGCCGGATACCTCTGACCCAATGTCTGAAGATTTGCGTTACATGCGGCTTGCGCTGGCGCTCGGCCGGCGCGGGCAGGGCCGCACCTGGCCGAATCCCGCCGTCGGCGCCGTCATCGTCAAGGACGGGATCATTGTCGGGCGTGGCTGGACCCAGCCCGGCGGGCGGCCTCATGCCGAACCGGAGGCGCTGAAGCGCGCGGGCGAAGCGGCACGCGGCGCGACGCTCTACGTCACGCTGGAGCCGTGTTCGCATTTCGGGAAATCGCCTCCGTGCGCGGATGCGATCATCGCCGCGGGTATCGCGCGGGTCGTCGCAGCCATCGAAGACCCCAATCCCGAAGTCGGCGGGCAGGGCCACGCGCGGCTGCGGGCTGCGGGGATCGAGGTGGATGTCGGTCTTTGCAAGGAAGAGGCCGCGCGCGATCATGCCGGGCACTTCCTGCGGGTTGGCGAGAAACGCCCGTTCGTCATTTTAAAGCTTGCCGTCTCGGCCGACGACAAGATTGCGGCGGCTGGTCATCGGCCAGTCGCGATTACGGGCGAAGCGGCCAAGGCGCGCGTACATCTGCTGCGCGCGCAGAGCGACGCGATCCTCGTCGGCATCGGCACGGTGCTTGCCGACGATCCGCTGCTCACGGTGCGGCTGCCGGGGCTGGAAGTACAATCGCCGGTGCGCGTGGTGCTCGATCGTGCACTGCGATTGCCGGGGGTCAGCAAGCTGGTGCACTCCGCGCGCCAGACCCCGCTATGGGTCATGACATCCGGTCTGTCCGAAGCTCCCGCCGCGATGAAGCTTGGCGCGGCCGGTGCGCAGGTCATCCGCGTGCCTGTGGCGAATGAACCAACGCCGGGCCTCGATCTCAGGGCCGTTTTGAACGCGCTGGCCGAGCGCGGCGTCACGCGGCTGATGGTGGAGGGCGGCGCGCGCGTGGCTTCGTCATTCCTGAGCGCGGGCCTGGTCGATGAGGTCTGGTTGCTACGCGGGCAGGGCGTCATCGGCATGGATGGTATTCCGGCGCTCGATACGCAGCCGTTGTCGGTGGTCACCCAGTCGCCTCGCTGGCGCGCGCGTGCTACCGAGGCCTTGGATAAAGACACTCTTACAGTTTACGAACGATCATGATCCGAAAAAGTGGGAACCGGTTTTCCGATCAGATCATGATCAATTAAGAAGAGACCTAGATGTTCACCGGCATCATCACGGACCTTGGCGAAATCACCAGCATTACGCCGACGGCGCAAGGGCAACTGCACCGGCTGCGCATTGCATGCCGCTATGATCAGGCGACCATCGCGGACGGCGCGTCGATCGCCTGCAACGGCGTGTGCCTCACGGTGGTTCAGTCCGGCGTCGATCAGGGCAGGACATGGTTCGATGTCGATGCCGCCGCTGAAACGCTGCGGCTGACGACTGCGAAGGGCTGGGGCAAGGGCACGCGTCTCAATCTCGAACGCGCGCTCAAGATCGGCGACGAACTCGGCGGACACATCGTTGCCGGGCATGTCGACGGCATTGCGACGATTATCGTACGAGAAGATCTGCCGGACATGGCGCGATTTGAACTACGCGCGCCGCGCGATCTTGCAAAGTTCATCGCGGCGAAAGGGTCGGTGGTGCTCGACGGCGCCTCACTGACGGTCAATACCGCGGTTGACGATACGTTCTCCGTTCTCATCATTCCGCATACGCTCCAGGTAACGACGCTGAGCGACTGGCGTTTGGGGTCGGAAGTCAATCTCGAAATCGATCTGATGGCGCGTTATGCTGCGCGATTGATCGAGATGAAATAGAAAGCGCCCGGCGGCGCAGGCAGGCGAGACAGTGCGACGGGATCGGCATGCGTAAGCAACTCACCGATGAGCAAGTCGAAGTCTTCCGGGAGCGCCTGCTTCGCGTGGCTGAGAAGCTCTTTGCCAAGCGCGGAGTTGCGGGTGTCTCAATGCGCCAGATCGCTCAGGCACTCGGCTACAGTCAGACTGCGGCCTATCGCTATTTCGCCAACAAGGATGAAATTCTCGCCGCGATGCGAGCGGCGGCGCTCGACCGCTTCTCCGGACACCTTGAAGCGGCGCTCGATCCGGCAAGGGACGCACGCAAGAATGCGCGCGCTGTCGGGCAGGCCTTTCTCGATTTCGCGCTGAAGCATCCCGACACCTATCGGCTGATTTTTTTCACGGAAAATCTTGAGGAAACCATTGCGCCGCAGTTCCCCGCGACGATAACGCGCTTCCGCGCCACCATGACCACCTACGTGCAGGCACTTGTCGATGCCGGATATATCGAGGGTGACGTCCGGACATTGGGCGAGACGTTCTTCTCTGCCGCGCACGGTATCGTCATGATGCATATGAGCGGCCTGTTGCGGACGGTCCGCGAGCGGGATGACCAGCATCTTGCCTCCATGCGCCTCATCGCCAGGGGGGCGGGTATGTCGGATGTTTCGCAAGCCCGTGGGAAAAAGCCGCTCAGGATTGCCGCTGCGGGGCGCGTAACCCGCAAAACTTGACGGTGTTAATTTAATTAAATAGCGTGCCGCCCAAAATCAGAACGCGCTCCAGCGCGGTCGACTAAGAAACAGTCAAACGGGGGAGTCGCATGCCGCTTTTCAGCGAGTACTCGGTCGCAACACTCAAGGATGTCGTCCGGTTCGAAACCGAGAAGACGCTGGAGCAGCGCTACAATGCGCGCAGCGTCTACGATATTTTCGCCAAGAGCGCGTCACGTCATCCTGACCGCACTGCGCTGACAATGCTGATGACCGGCGCCGACGACGAGACGCCGCGTGTTGTCACGTACCGGCAGATGCTCGATGGCGTCACCCGCGCGGCGAATTTCTTCGCAAGCCTTGGCGGGCCGGGCGCGGGGGTTGCCTACATCCTGCCGAGTCTGGTGGAGACGCATTTCACGCTATGGGGAGCAGAAGCGCAGGGCTACGCTGTGCCGATCAATTTTCTGCTTCAGCCGCAGAACATCGCCGATCTCGTTCGCGCAGCAGACGCGAAGATTTTGGTGGCGCTGGGTCCGCATCCGCAACTCGACATCTGGCAGAAGGCGGTTGAGGTCGGAAAATTGCTGCCGGACGTCAAGCTGGTGCAGGTCTCGCTGTCGGACGCGCCGTTGCCTGAAGGCGTGTTCGGATTTGGACCCGGCCTGAAGGCGCAGGACGGCAATGCGCTGACGTTTGGGCAGGCGAGGAGCGGCGACGACGTCGCGGCTTATTTCCACACCGGCGGCACCACCGGTTCGCCGAAACTCGTCACCCATACCCATCGCATGCAGATCGCAGCGGGGTTCGGCGGCACGGTGTTGCAGGATCTGAGCGAGACCGATGCCATTACCAACGGTCTGCCGCTGTTTCATGTGGCCGCGACGATTTCCTGCGGGCTGTCGTTCTTCATCGCAGGCGCGAATGTCATCGTTCTTTCACCTGCGGGGATGCGCAATCCGGTCATCATCAAGAATTTCTGGAAGATCATTGAGCGCTATCGCGCGACTGTGATCGGCGGTGTGCCGACGGCGTTGGCCGCGTTGCTCAACGTTCCTGTCGATGCCGACATTTCATCGGCGCGCTACAGCATTTCGGGCGCGTCCCTGCTGCCGCGTGCAGTTGCCTTGCAGTATCAGAAGATGACGGGAACGGCGATCCACGAAATTCTCGGCATGACTGAAACCGGCGGGCTGGTGTCGATCGATCCCGCGCCTGCCGATCCCGTGCTGGGTTCGGTCGGAATTCGCTTGCCGTACACCAGGGTCGTCGTCCGCAAGCTCGCCGCCGACGGTTCGCTCGGCGAAGCCTGTGCTCCGCACGAGGTCGGCGTGATGACCGTGTCCGGCCCAAACGTCACGCCGGGCTACAAGGACCAGAGCCAGAACGGCAGCGCGCTGCGCGATGGTTATCTCGACAGCGGCGACCTGGCCTACACCGACGAACAGGGGCGGCTGTTCATCGCCGGACGCTCGAAGGATCTCATCATCCGCAGCGGGCACAACATCGACCCCGTTTTGATCGAGGACGCGCTGCAATCACATCCCGCGGTTGCATTGGCCGCAGCCGTCGGCCAGCCGGACAAACATGCCGGTGAACTGCCGGTGTGCTACGTGGCGCTCAAGCCGGGTGCACAGGCGACCGCCGATGAACTCAGGGCCTTCGCCGAGCCCCTGATTGCGGAACGTCCGGCATGGCCCAAGCAGATCATTGTCATCGACGCCATTCCAGTGACCAGCGTCGGCAAGATCTTCAAGCCGCAGTTGCGCACCGATGCCGTGCAGCGGCTGGTGGCGCAGGTGGTTGCGGAAGCCACCGGGGCAGCCGATGCCGTGATCGATGTGGCAGCCGGCGGCAAGCGCGGCATCGACGTCAAAGTCGTCTTGCCTCCTGCGATGGCGGGCCAGCAGGCCGCGGTCGAAAAGGCGCTGGACGGCTATTTGTTCGACTACAAGGTCGCGCAGGCCGTCTGAACCTGTTTCTGAGCTGCATCCCTGCCTTGAAAGGGGACCGTTGTGCTTGGCTTTGTAGCGCTCAGCGACTACAAACGCGCAAACACGGAACCCCTTTGACTGGATGGAATGATGGCTGAACCGCGGCGCGCAGAGCTCAAGGACCAAACCGATATCAGCGGCGCGACCGTCGTCATCATCGAAGCCCGCTTTTACGACGATATTCAGGAAGCGCTGCTTCAGGGGGCGATCAAGGAGCTTGAGGCCGCGGGCGTCGGCTACGACGTGATCAGCGTGCCGGGTGCTCTCGAAATTCCGGCAGCGATTGCCATTGCCATGGATGCATCGAAGAAGAACGGCCGGCAGTACGACGGCGCCATTGCGCTCGGCTGCGTCGTGCGCGGCGACACCATTCACTTCGAGATCGTGTCGATGGAATCGTCGCGCGCTCTGATGGACCTCGCTGTTGCACGCAGCCTGCCGCTCGGCAACGGCATCATTACCGTCAACACTTCGGAGCAGGCGTGGGAACGCGCCCGCGCCGACAAGCTGAACAAGGGCGGCGACGCAGCACGCGCGGCGCTCACCATGATGCGGATCAAGAAACGTCTGGCGAAACCGCTATGAGCGACGCCAAGAAAGCCAGCGACAAGGGACCGGGCGACAGGAAAGCCAACCGCCGCGGCGCGGCGCGTCTCGCCGCCGTGCAGGCGCTGTACCAGATGGACATTGCAGGCGCCGGCATCGAGGACATCTTCGCGGAGTTTGAGAGCCACTGGCTCGGCAGCGAGGTCGAAGGCGACACCTACCTGCCGGCCGAGGCGGCGTTCTTCAAGGACGTGGTGTCCGGTGTGGTGCGCGACCAAAGCAAGCTCGATCCGCTGATCGACAAGGCGCTCGAAAGCGGCTGGCCCCTCAAGCGCATTGACGCGATCCTGCGCGCGACGTTGCGGGCGGGAGCCTACGAACTCGAACACCGCAAGGACATTCCGGCGCGCGTCGTGGTGTCGGAATATGTCGATGTCGCGCATGCCTTCGTCGACAAGGACGAAACCGGCATGGTGAACGCTGTGCTCGACCAGATCGCCCGGCAGTTCCGCGCGAGCGAATTCGTACGGACGGGGCACTGAGCATGACGGCGCCGGGTGCCGGAGCATCGGGCGAAGACGATCTGATCGCGCGCTATTTCCGTCCGCTCGCGACCGATCCCGGCGCGTTCGGCCTGGTCGATGATGCCGCCCTCCTGAAATCGTCGGGCGATGATCTTGTCGTAACGACGGACGCGATTGTCGAAGGCGTTCATTTCCTTCCCGACGATCCACCGGGCACCATCGCGCGCAAGGCGCTGCGGGTGAACCTGTCGGATCTGGCGGCCAAGGGTGCTGCGCCCGCGGGCTTTGTGCTGACACTTGCGCTGCGTGAAGCGAAGGACGAATGGCTGGCGCCGTTTGCCCGCGCGCTCGGCGAGGACGCTTCGGCGTTCGGATGTCCGGTGCTGGGCGGCGACACGGTCTCGACGCCCGGACCGTTGATGATCTCGATCACCGCGTTCGGCCGTGTGCCGCCGGGCAAGATGGTTCGCCGAGCGGGTGCGAGGCCGGGCGACCGGATCGCGGTCACCGGGACCGTCGGCGATGCGGCGCTGGGCTTGCGCGTTCTGAAAGGAAAGATTGCAGGCGAGGGGCTTGATACATCCGCACGTGAATTTCTCATTCAGCGTTATCGCGTGCCGCAGCCGCGCAGCGCGCTTGCTCTTGCGATCCGGGATCACGCGAATGCTGCGATGGATGTGTCGGACGGATTGGCTGGTGATCTCGCCAAACTCTGCGCGGCGTCCGGCGTTTCGGCTGCGATTGATCTCGCGGCTGTTCCGCTCTCTGCCGCCGCACGCGTGTTGGTCGCCAACAGGAATGCAGACATCGAGACCGTTGTGTCAGGCGGCGATGACTACGAGGTCTTGTGCACTGTTCCGGAGAATCGGTGGGAATCGTTCGCCGCCGCTGCACGGCATGCGAATGTGGATATCACCAGCATCGGCAAGGTCGAGGCGGGGACCGCCGCTCCCCGGTTTCTCGATGCGACGGGCCAGCCGATAACGCTGAAACGGCTGTCCTACAGCCATTTCTGACGCTTTCGCACTGCAACCAAAACGTCTTCCGTGGATTTGTTGAATCACCCGAAAACGGTCACACGGGCCGTTGGCGGCGTTGCGTCATGGGTACGATTTTGGCATTGTCCGCGCCGAATTGAGGCAGCTTTTCGCCTTTTGACGAAAGCATGCCTTCTTTTTTGCGCGCCCGGCCATCCTGTACGGCCTGCGGGGCGTTACTGGGGAAACAGCAGGGATCTGAGGCAAAATCAATGACAGCATTATGGTTGATCGTGCTCGCGGGAGCGCTTTCCATCGTCTACGCCGCGTGGGCAACTTCGTCGGTGCTCGCGGCTGATGCGGGCAACGCCCGCATGCAGGAAATCGCAGCGGCGGTGCGCGAAGGCGCGCAGGCTTATCTCAAGCGCCAGTACATGACGATCGGTATCGTTGGCATCGTGATCTTCGCGCTGCTGGCTTACTTCCTCGGCCTTCTCGTGGCGATCGGCTTCCTGATCGGTGCGGTGCTCTCCGGCGCTGCCGGCTTCATCGGCATGAACGTCTCGGTGCGTGCCAACGTCCGCACCGCACAGGCGGCGACCAAGTCGCTGGCCGGTGGTCTTGAACTCGCCTTCAAGGCGGGCGCGATCACGGGCCTGCTGGTCGCGGGTCTCGCGCTGCTCGGCGTGACGCTGTACTTCATGTACCTCACCAAGGGCGCAGGTCTCCCTGCCAACAGCCGCACCGTTGTCGACGCACTGGTGGCGCTCGGCTTTGGCGCTTCGCTGATCTCGATCTTCGCGCGTCTCGGCGGCGGCATCTTCACCAAGGGTGCGGACGTCGGCGGCGATCTGGTGGGCAAGGTCGAAGCCGGTATCCCGGAAGACGATCCGCGCAACCCGGCCACCATCGCCGACAACGTCGGTGACAACGTCGGCGACTGCGCCGGCATGGCGGCTGACCTGTTCGAAACCTATGCCGTGACCGCGGTCGCGACCATGGTGCTCGCGGCGATCTTCTTCGCCACGTCGCCGCTGCTGGTGAACATGATGACGCTGCCGCTTGCTATCGGCGGCATCTGCATCATCACCTCGATCATCGGCACCTTCTTCGTCAAGCTCGGCGCTAGCCAGTCAATCATGGGCGCGCTCTACAAGGGCCTGATCGCCACCGGCGTTCTGTCTCTGTTTGGCGTGGCCTTCGTGATCCATCAGTTGATCGGCTTCGGTCCGCTTGCTGGCGTGAAGTACACCGGCCTCGCGCTGTTCGAATGCGGCATCGTCGGTCTGGTGGTGACGGGTCTCATCATCTGGATCACCGAATACTACACCGGCACCGATTTCCGGCCGGTGAAGTCGATCGCACAGTCGTCGGTGACCGGTCACGGCACCAACGTCATCCAAGGTCTCGCGATCTCGATGGAATCGACGGCGGCTCCGGCGATCGTCATCATCGCCGGCATCCTCGTCACCTACAGCCTCGCAGGCCTGTTCGGTATCGCGATCGCGACCACGACGATGCTGGCGCTGGCCGGCATGATCGTCGCGCTCGACGCTTTCGGACCCGTCACCGACAATGCCGGCGGCATTGCTGAAATGGCCGGACTTCCGAAGGAAGTGCGCAAGGCGACCGACGCGCTCGACGCGGTCGGCAACACCACCAAAGCCGTCACCAAGGGCTATGCCATCGGTTCTGCCGGTCTTGGCGCGCTGGTGCTGTTTGCGGCGTACAATGAAGACCTCAAGTTCTTCATCGCCAACGCTGCGAAGTATCCGTACTTCCAGGGTGTCATTCCTGACTTCTCGCTGAACAATCCTTACGTCGTGGTCGGCCTGCTGTTCGGCGGCCTGCTGCCGTACCTGTTTGGCGCGATGGGCATGACGGCCGTGGGCCGTGCTGCCGGCGCGATCGTCGAAGAGGTTCGCCGCCAGTTCCGCGAAAGGCCGGGCATCATGAAAGGAACCGACAAGCCGGATTACGGCAAGGCCGTTGACCTTCTGACCAGGGCCGCGATCAAGGAAATGATCATTCCGTCGCTGCTGCCTGTGCTGTCGCCGATCTTCGTCTACTTCGTGATCTATGCGATCGCGGGCGGCGGTGCGGCCGGCAAGTCGGCTGCGTTCTCGGCAGTTGGCGCGATGCTGCTCGGCGTGATCGTCACCGGTCTGTTCGTCGCGATCTCGATGACCTCGGGTGGCGGCGCATGGGACAACGCCAAGAAGTACATCGAGGATGGCCACTTCGGCGGCAAGGGTTCGGATGCCCACAAGGCAGCCGTGACCGGCGACACCGTCGGCGATCCCTACAAGGATACGGCAGGCCCTGCCGTGAACCCGATGATCAAGATCACCAACATCGTGGCGCTGCTGCTGCTGGCGATCCTGGCGCACTGATCGTCGTACGCGTTGTCACACTTATAAGATAACAACCCCCGCGATTTGCGTCGCGGGGGTTGTGTTTATGCGAACCACTCCGAGTTTTGGATGACGGGTTCGGTAATTAACGATTGGGCTGCTGCCTCGGCTCTGATTGATCAGAACCGAGAAAGCTCAAGGGCGGCATTGGGGGAACGATGAGTTTGCGCGGGGCTGTGTTGCTGGTTGTTTTGGTCTGCTTGTCTGGCTGCGTAACCGAGCGAAGCGGTGTTGATTTTAACGCAATGTCCCAAAAGATTGGTCCACCGAAAGCGGGGTACGCGCGGATCGTTGTTTTTCGTGAGAAGGCATATGCCGGCATCATCGATCAGGGCTGGGATGTGAAGCTCGACGGAGCACCTTTGACGGACTTGAAGACAGGCACCTACGTCTATGTCGATCGCCCCGCCGGTCGCCACCAACTCTCGGCTACGGAGAGTTTGTTCCCGGGCGTGAGCCAGCGGGATTTTGTCGCTGAGTCTGGCCGAACTTACTTTTTCCTCGGAAGACAGAGTGAGCGGTCAAAGACCCTTAACTCGATGGCAGCTGTCGGCGGCCTTGCGGGCGCGGTTGTTGCGGCTGCGGCTACCTCTGGTAACGAAAATCCTGGACCGCTCGATTTCTTTCCCATGGACGAGGCGGCTGCGAGAAACGCAATGGCGGATCTTCGGCTCGCGCCGTAGCGGGCGGGACTTGCCCAGGTGATTGTTGCGATTTGATGACAGGTGGGATCGTTATCCCCGCTGAAAATTTTTCAAACGGTTGGGAAACCAACACTTCTTTGTGCGTTGTTACTCGTTCCACCACGGGAGGCGAACGCATGGCAGCCGACGATGGAGACCCGTTCGAGCAGGGGAAGCTCGCACGATTCAACAATGAGCCGCACGACAATCCTTATCCGGAAGATACCGAGCAGCATCAGCGCTGGGAGGCGGGCTACAGGTTTGTAGAGCAGGGACTGATGTCAGTCTGATCCTTCGCGTTGAAACGAGATACGGCCGCCTTTGAGGGCGGCCGTTTGCTTTGAGGCGTTACCCGACGTCAGTTGACGTCCATCTTGAGGCCTTCCTTGTTGATGATGCCCGCGAACTTCTTGATCTCGGCATCGACAAAGGCGGCGTATTGCTCGGGCGTTCCGTAATCGGGCACCGCGCCCATCGCCGCGATGTTCCTCTTGATGTCGTCACGTTCCAGCATCTTCTTGATCTCTGCATTGTACGCATCGACGATGGGCCGCGGCGTTCCGGCCTGCATGAACATTCCGAACCAGGACGAGATGTCGAAGTTGACGAGTTCCGGCGCGCTTTCGCGCATGGTCGGGATGTTGGGCGCCTTGAAACTGCGCTCCGGCGTCGTCACGGCCAGAGCGATGAGCTTTCCATCCTCGGTCTGCGGCAGGGACGGATAAAGATTGTCGAACAGGATCGCCACGTCTCCGCCGAGCGCTCCCGTTAATGCCGGACCGGCGCCGCGGAACGGGATGTGCGTCATCTTCACGCCGGTCAATTGCATGAACCAGACGGCCGTGAGGTGCGGGCTTTGTCCGACCCCCGACGTCCCGTAGTTCAGCTTGTCCGGATTGGCCTTGAGGTAGGTGATCAGTTCCTTGATCGACTTGATCCCGCTCGAGGGATGCGCCGACACGATATTGGGAATCCGGATCGCGTTGCTGACCGGCTGTAACTGATCGGCTTTGTAGGGCAGGGACCGGAAGATACTGAACGCCACCGCGTTCGGCCCTGGATTGCCCACGAGGATCGTGTTGCCGTCCGGCTTCTGCTGCACGTAATACGCAGTGCCGATGGTGCCGCCGCCGCCGGATTTGTTCTCGACGACCGCCGATATGCCCCATGCCTGCTGCAAGTGTTGCGCGAGGTAGCGGCCGATCACGTCCGTGCTGCCGCCGGGAGCCGCCGGCACGATAATCCGCACCGTATCGGTAGGACGCCACTCAGCGGCTTTCGCCGGGCGTGGCCAGAGCGGACTCGTGGAGAGTGCCGCGGCGCCTGACAGCACGGCGCGGCGGGACAGTGAATGCGTCATTGGTATCCTCCCAGCTACATCTCGTTTTCGAGATATTGTTGGAAAGAAACGTAGCGGGCGGGTTTGGGGGCGGCAAGCGCGACCGCGATCCCATGCGGCCGGGACATTCCGCATGACGGAACGCCCTTAGCCGCGCTGGTGCGTGATCAGATCAGCGCGGGCTCAGCAGCTTGAAGATCGGTGTCAGGTAACTCATTTCCTGACCGCTGGTCGGCGTGGTGCGGCTGATGAAATCGAAGATCTTGCCGTCCTGGAGTCCGTAGTTCGCGACGCGCTGGACCGTCCGATTCTTGTCGAAGTAGATCGCGATCACGCGCTGGTCGACGACGCTCTGCTGCATGAACGCGACTTTGCGCTCGGAGCGTTGGGAGATGTAGTAGAAAACTTCGCCGCTCAGGGTAGCGACGGTGGACGGCGTTCCCATCACGATCAGAACCTGATCCTGGCTGGCGCCGATCGGAATTTGTTCAAGCGCGCCGGGAGGCAGAATGTAGCCCTTCTGGAACTGCTCGCCGGTACAGGCGGCCAAAGTGGCGCCAACGAGCATCATCGCCGCCGCCATGCGCAAGCGGGTCGCGAAGCGTCGCGCTCCGGCAATCTGGGGACCGGGCTGTCTGGAAACGGTCATGCTCGCGTGGCCTTCCTTCTTGCCTCTTGCATCAGCTTGAGCGTTGACGTACCGGGCAGAGCTTCCGATTTCAACATACCGGAGGCCGACTGGGCGATCAGGAATCGCCGCCGGCTTCGACGTGGAACCGAAAATGCTTTGGCCGTTCAATCGCTTCAGGAACCCCACCGTCCCGCGCGGCACCATTGAAGCCATCTATGGCATGATCGTGGCGCAAGCGCGAGAACCGGCGTTTTACACGGACCTCGGCGTCCGAGACACGGTTAATGGCCGATTCGACATGCTGATCCTGCACCTGTGGCTGGTGCTGCGCCGGTTACAGCCGGTCGAGGGCGGAAGCGTTCTGTCCCAGGCGCTTTTCGACCATTTCTGCGCTGACATGGACGACAACCTGCGTGAAATGGGGGTGGGAGACCTGACCGTCCCGAAGCGAATGCAGGCGTTTGGCGAGGCATTCTACGGGCGTTCGACGGCTTACGATCTGGCCTTCGAGGCGGGCGAGGCGGAATTGGCGCAGGCGCTGTCCAAGAATGTCCTCAACGGAGAGGCCCTCGATAGCGCGAAGGCGCTCGCGGGCTATGTCCGCGATGTCAGCGCCGGTCTGGCGGCCTTGGACGGTGCGGCTGTTCGCACAGGGGCGTGGACATTTCCAAAGGTTGAAGCTGATCTGCTGCGAGCCGCGCCATGAGCAAGGGTCAAATGACTGATAGCGATCTCCCCTGGAGCTTCCCGATAATGGTCACCCAGTTGCCTGAAGCGGGACTGCATCAGGTTCTGGAAGCCAATGCAGCTCAGCGCGATCTGATCGCAAGGGTAGCCGGCGTGAATGCGGTGCTGCGCGCCACTGCGTCATTCGATGTCGTGCCTGAAACCGAAGGCCGGGTGAGCGTCACCGGCAAGGTCACGGGCCGGGTCGAACAGACGTGTGTGGTTTCGCTCGATCCTGTCGAGAACGACATCGACGAAGAGCTTGCGGTTGTTTTCGCACCACCCTCGCAAATCCCCGTCAGCGCAAAGTCGGTTCAGAAGGAGGAGGGGGCTGACGCCGAGATTCCCGATCTGCCCGAGCCCATCGTCCATGGCGCGATCGACCTTGGCAAACTGGCAACGGAATTCCTTGTTCTGGGAATAGATCCCTATCCGCGCAAGCCGGGGGTGGCGTTCGTGCCGCCCGAAACGCCGGAGGACCCCGAGGAGCATCCCTTTGCAGCCCTGAAGGCGCTCAAGGACAAGCCGGGCGGCCCTCAAGGCAAAAAACCCAAGGGAAAATGACGCGGCTGCCGGGAGCGCTTGACCGAACCTGCGGCCGGGGTCAAGCCGTTGTATCGCACCACAAAAACGCTATTGTCGCTGCCCGGCTGGGGCTGCGCTGTTTTTGGCGAAGACCTCCGCCTACCGCTGTCGCAACGATGGCTTTCAGCTCGCGGCCAGTTGCTTCGAGGCCGCAACGATCAGGTTTCCGGGACGCTTATGCCTCAAAAGGTTCGAATCGCGCTTGACGCCATGGGCGGCGATTTCGGTGCATCGGTGATTGTTCCGGGCGCAGCGCTCGCCTTGATGCGGCACACCGACGTCGAATTTCTGCTGTTCGGCAACAGCGCCTTGATTAACGAGCAGCTTGATTCTCACCCTGCGCTGAAAGCCGTCTCGCGGGTCTTTCATGCCGACATTGCGATCAGCATGGATGAAAAGCCGAGCCAGGCCCTGCGCCGGGGCCGCAAGTCATCCTCGATGTGGCTGGCAATCGACGCCGTCAAAAAGGGTGAGGCAGACGTCGCCGTCTCCGCCGGCAACACCGGCGCGCTGATGGCGATGTCGCGGCTACACCTGCATATGATGCCCGGCATCGACCGTCCGGCCATTGCTGCGGTGTGGCCGACCGTGCGTGGCGAGTCGGTTGTGCTCGACGTCGGCGCCTCGATCGGCGGCGATGCCCGGCATCTCGCGTCGCTGGCCATCATGGGAAGCGCCATGGCGCGCGTCCTGTTCGATCTCGAACGGCCGACGGTGGGTCTGCTCAACATCGGCGTCGAGGAAGTGAAGGGCGTCGAGGCCGTCCGCGGAGCCGCCGAGCTGCTCCGGGCAATGAACCTGCCGCAGCTCGACTTCATAGGCTTCGTCGAAGGTGACGGCATCGGCAAGGGTGCTGCCGACGTCATCGTCACCGAAGGCTTTAGCGGCAACATCGCCCTGAAGACCGCCGAGGGAACGGCACGGCAGATCGCGGAGTATCTGCGCAGCGCGATGAGCCGGACCTGGCGCTCCAAGCTTGGCTACATTTTTGCGCGCGGCGCCTTTAACGCCTTGCGTGACAAGATGGACCCCCGCAAGGTCAATGGCGGCGTCTTCCTCGGGTTGAACGGCGTGGTCATCAAGAGCCATGGCGGCACCGATGCCGAGGGCTTTGCGTCGGCAGTTGACGTTGGCTATGACATGGTTCGCTACGATCTCCTGCCCAAGATCAATCAAACACTCAACCGCGACGGCCACGCTCTTTCGATCGTGCCCAACGCGCAGGAGGCTGTCTCGTGACTGTGATGCGTTCGGTTGTGCTCGGCTATGGCGCTTACTTGCCGGAGCGCGTTTTGACCAACGCCGAACTGGCGAAGATGGTCGACACCTCGGACGAATGGATCGTTCAGCGCACCGGCATCAAGCAGCGCCATATCGCGGCGGAGGGTGAGTTCACCTCGCATCTCGGTCTGAAGGCGGCACAGGCGGCGATCGCCAATGCCGGGATCGACACGCAGTCGATCGACCTGATCGTGCTGGCGACCTCGACACCCGACAACACCTTCCCGGCGACGGCCGTTGCGATCCAGAACGGTCTGGGCATCAACCACGGCGCTGCATTCGATTTGCAGGCGGTCTGCTCGGGCTTCATTTTCGCGCTGGCGGCTGCCGACAATTTTCTGCGAAGCGGTGCGTTCAAGCGGGCATTGGTGATCGGGGCGGAAACTTTCTCGCGCATCCTGGACTGGAACGACCGTGGAACCTGCGTGCTCTTCGGCGACGGCGCGGGCGCAGTGGTGCTTGAGGCTCAGCCGCAGGCGGGAACCTCCGCCGACCGTGGCATCCTGACCACGCACCTGCGTTCCGACGGCCGTCACAAGGACAAGTTGTTCGTCGATGGCGGACCGTCGAGCACTCAGACCGTCGGCCATCTGCGGATGGAAGGCCGTGAAGTGTTCAAGCACGCGGTTGGCATGATCACCGATGTCATCGTCGATGCGTTTGAGGCGACGGGTACGACGGCGGATGACATCGACTGGCTGGTTCCGCACCAGGCCAACAAGCGCATCATCGATGCATCTGCGAAGAAGCTGCATATTGCGCCGCAGAAAGTGGTGCTCACCGTTGATCGTCACGGAAACACCTCGGCGGCATCGATTCCCCTGGCGCTCGCGGCTGCGGTCAGCGACGGGCGCATCAAGAGGAACGATCTTTTGATGCTGGAAGCCATGGGCGGCGGCTTCACCTGGGGATCAGCGCTATTGCGCTGGTGAGTCTTTTGCTAAAGTCTGTCGATAATTGAAAACAATTTCATGCTGTTGCATCGATGAGCATGGTTGACCCTCGGTCGCTAAGCTCATAATTTCAGAACATAAATTTTTCGCCGTGAGCGGGGCAGGCGATGACCGGAACCGGGAAGACAGTCACACGAGTTGATCTGTGCGAAGCCGTCTACCAAAAGGTAGGACTGTCGCGCACGGAGTCGTCTGCGTTCGTTGAGCTGGTGTTGAAAGAGATCACCGACTGCCTCGAGAAGGGCGAGACGGTGAAACTGTCGTCGTTCGGTTCCTTCATGGTGCGCAAGAAGGGCCAGCGTATCGGCCGCAACCCGAAGACCGGAACGGAAGTGCCGATTTCTCCGCGACGGGTTATGGTGTTCAAGCCGTCAGCGATTCTCAAGCAGCGTATCAACGGCAACGGCACTGGTGGCGGCAGCGCCGATAGCGCCGACGACTGACTGACTTAGGACGAAGACGGACCTAGGACGGCGGCTTTCAACGGGGAGCCAGCATTTTGGACAAAGCGCCGGATGCGTTTCGGACAATCAGCGAGGTCGCTGATGACCTTGATGTGCCGCAGCACGTCCTGAGGTTCTGGGAAACGCGCTTCAACCAGATCAAGCCGATGAAGCGGAGCGGGGGACGCCGCTATTACCGCCCCGATGACGTCAGTCTGTTGCGGGGTATCCGTCGTCTGCTCTACGGCGAGGGCTACACCATCCGCGGCGTCCAGCGCATTCTGCGCGAGCATGGCGTGAAATCGGTCCAGAGTCTGACCGACGGGTCGGCCGATCATGCCTCCGCGTTGTTCGATGGACCGTCGTTCGGGCCGGAGAAGGACGAGCACGCTCCGCACCTGGCAGCCGACGAGATCGACATCGAGGACGAACTCGCCGCCGACGAGCCTGATGCCCACGCAGAGGACTATCCGTCCACACTGTCGCTGCGTGACCTCGGGCCTCCGCTCGCGGACATCGCACCGCCGAAAGCGGTCATGCCGAAGCCGGTGCAACCGGTTCCCTTGAACGGGCCATCCGGTGCCGAGGCCTATGCTCCGCCGAATATCCGGAAAAATGCGAGGCCGATGGATCGCGGCAAGCTTCAGGCGGCGCTGGACGATCTGATCGGCGCGCGGGCGCTGATCGATCAGGTCCTGAAGGACGGTTAGGCTGCCTTGGCCGCAGGGCGCTCGGTACCGGCGGGTTTGTCGGCTGGTCCGCCTTGGAATGAAGGCATTCCGACCCGGGGCAGCCCCTTCTTGCACCACGGCGCGAACGGGGCTACAGGATCGGTGCCTCGTGGCACGGTTCGGAGCGTAGCGCAGCCCGGTTAGCGCACTAGTCTGGGGGACTAGGGGTCGGAGGTTCGAATCCTCTCGCTCCGACCATTCAGGCTCCTGACAAGCGAATGAGCTAGAATCTCCGGGCGATTCGCCGGGAGCTTTCATGAACGAGACGCTGATTTCCGCCTGCCAGATGTTCCTCATTCCGGCAACACTCCTCTTCGCCGCGGTCGGCGTTGCGAACAGCCAGGGCATCAAGCTGCTGATTTGCCTTCTCGGCGTTGCGACCGCGGGGCTGTGGATCTACCGCGTCTGGTATTGGACGGGGCTGTCGCTGATGGACCGAAGGACGGCGCTGGGGCTGGCCGGTCTCTACGCACTCGCGTGGGTGTTTACGTTCCTGGTTCAACTCAAGAACATGTTCTCGCGCGGATATAGCGGACGCTGATCTGACGTTACACGGAATAGGGAAAAGCCTTCGCAGCATCGAAGACGCCGGCAGATGAGCGCCTTCGCCCAAAGGCGGTCGCGCGAGATATACATGGGTAGCGTTGTCTGTTAATTGCCGGCGACATACACGCGTGGCTCGCAGCAATTGCGCGAAAATTCCAGATGACGGTTTCGTCCATCAATTCTCACGACAAGGAGCGCCCGATCCTGGTGACCGGGGGCGCAGGATTTATCGGAACGAACTTCATTCTCGATTGGCTGAAAACTGAAAAAGCACCGATCATCAATCTGGATAAGCTGACATACGCCGGTAACCTCGACAATTTCAGTGCGATCTCTCCGGACTCGATGATCGAGTTCATCCACGGCGATATTGGCGACACCGAACTGGTCCGGGCGCTTCTGGAACGTGCGAGGCCGCAGGCGATATTGAACTTTGCGGCGGAGTCTCACGTTGATCGTTCAATACGTGATCCCGCTGAGTTCATAGACACGAACATTGTCGGCACATTTAAACTGCTCGAATGCGCGAGAGATCATTGGGAGCGGTTAAGGGGTGAAGAGGGAAGGGCGTTCCGTTTCCTTCAAGTATCGACGGACGAGGTGTACGGCTCACTGCAGCCTTCGCAAGATCCGTTCCGGGAAGAAAATGCGTTCGTCCCAAGCAGTCCCTACGCGGCTTCAAAGGCAGCCGCCGATCATCTCGTGCGCGCCTGGCACAAAACCTATGGACTGCCGGTCCTGACTACCAACTGCTCCAACAACTACGGACCATACCAATTCCCGGAAAAGCTCATTCCGCTGATGATCATTCAGGCGTTGAGCGGCAAGCAATTGCCGATCTATGGCGACGGGATGCACAGCCGCGACTGGCTCTACGTTGCCGATCACTGCTCCGCGGTCCGGACGGTGTTGCAGGCGGGCCGGATGGGCGAGGTCTACAATGTCGGAGGCCGGAATGAGAAAACCAACCGGGATATCGTTCTCGCGATTTGCGCTGTGCTCGACGCCGAGGTCCCGCGCGTGGACGGGGAATCCTATTGCGAGCAGATAGGTTCGGTTCAGGATCGGCCTGGGCATGATCGCCGCTATGCGATCGATTCTTCCAAGATCGAGAGCGAATTGGGGTGGTCGCCGCAGGAGACTTTTGAATCCGGCCTGCGCAAAACCGTGCGCTGGTATCTTTCCAATCGCGACTGGCTGGCAGGATCACGTCAGGCCCCTACCGGGACTGAGGTAAATTTCAACGGCTTGCAAATCTGACGGCGAGACGTCGCTATCGCAACTTGCCTCGCGCTGCGACGGGGAGGATGCCCACGATCTCGTCGCCGCGAACCATCACGACTTCATCGCTCATGTTCACTACGACGCAGACATGGTTCGGTACGATGCGGACCACATCGCCCACTGCTGGCCGCGTGTTGCTTTTTGTCAGGTCGAGAAAGCCATGCTCCTCTGCGAAGCGGGCGATCCTGGCTTCGGGGTGCTCGAGGATCAGGCCGTAGCCGTCGAGCCCACCTGTGTCGGCGGTCAGGGTTTTCGAGCCTGCGTCGAGTATGCCGCGATCCGGCGCGGCGTGGCTGACCACAGTGGAGTAGACGTGCAGGGCGCAGTCGTCCCACGTCGCGACGCCGGCGGCGACCTGCATGCGGTCATTGTAGATGTAGGTGCCCGGCCGGTGCTCGGTGGCGCCTTTGAGCTTTCCGACGTTCTTCAGGTTTGGCGATCCACCGGTCGAGACGATCGCGGGATCGAGGCCCAGTTGGCGCAGGCCAGCCAGAGCTTCGTCGTAAAATCGCTGGGCCTCGCTCCAGCCTGTCTCGGTTGGATACATCAGGAGCCCCGCGAACGAGAGCCCCGGAGCGCTGAGGATTTGGCCGGCGAGAGCGATGACTTCGGCTGGTGTTTCGACACCGGCACGCTTGCGGCCGGTATCGCACTCGATCACGACAGGCAGGGCGCGCCCAGCGGCCGCTGCCGCAGCCGGTAACCCGGCGATGACGACCGGGTTGTCTGCGGCGACCGTGACATTCGTCTTTGCCAACAGGGCACCAAGGCGCGCCATCTTTTCATCGCCGATCAGGTTGTAGCTGATGAGGATGTCGTCGATCCCGCCCTCGGCCATCACTTCCGCCTCGCCCAGTTTCTGGCAGGTAATGCCCTTTGCGCCGACCTTGATCTGGAGCTGAGCGAGGAAGGGACTTTTATGTGTTTTGATATGAGGCCTGTTGGCGACGCCTGCGTCGTCGCAGATTTTTTGAACGCGCGCGATGTTGCGCTCCACGCGATCCATATCGATGACGAGTGCCGGCGTTCCGTATTCGCGGGCGATTTTTGCGGCAAGCGGGCTGGTCAACGGGTTTTCCTTCCTGGCGGCGCGTGAATCGAATGTTCTTATCGTGATCCCGATGATTTCAACTTTGCCTGTATCAGCAGCAGTTTCACAAGAGATTGATCCGGTTCAGAAACCTTGGTTGTCCAAATTCACCCTTATTCCGGTCCGATGATGGGGAACTGTTGTCGCTCCTGCGAAGTTGTGCAGGCGATCCGGATTTCCGTCCCCGCTCGCTTCTAACGCGGGTCTGTCCACATGTGAGGTACAATGTTTTCGTTTGAATCAATCAGCCGGCGGCTGGTCGTCGCTGCCGTTTTGGGGTTGTCATTTGTCTCCGTGGAATCGATGGCCCAGTCGGCGCAGCCGTTCGCCGGCATGTCAGGCGTATGGTCAGGAAAGGGGTCCATATCGCTCGAAGGCGGGGCCAAGGAGGCCATCCGCTGCCGGGCGACCTATTCCGTCAGAAGCGATGGCAATGCCCTCCAGCAGACGCTGCGTTGTGCAAGCGACAGCTACAAGATCGAACTCACGAGCAATGTCGTGTCCGATGGCGGCAAGTTGACCGGGACCTGGAGTGAGGCGACCCGCAATGTCAGCGGCGACGTCCAGGGGGCGACATCCGGCGGACGCTTTCAGGTCGTGGTGAGTGCCGGTACGTTTTCTGCGGACCTCGTGCTGAACACCCGCGGCAACTCCCAGTCGGTCGTCATCCGCTCGACGGGTGGGGAATTCAAGGGTGCCAACATCACGCTGACGCGCACTTAGGCCGTTCAAGAACGATTCAGGCTGAGAACAGCAGATACTCCTTGAGGGTATGCTGTTTTCGTTATCGTCCCTGCAGCAATCCCGACGGCAAGAACATAGAGCCAGCCCTGATAAAAATCGCTCAGATGCGAATTGAAAAGCGAACTCAGGATGTTCTGCACGACTGCCACTAAACCGATCCATGCGATGATCCCTTCGCCACGAAACGTCAGCAGATGAACACTCCACATTGCGTAAAGCGCCAATACGCCAAGCAGCCCCCACTGAATAGCAAACAGAAGGGTTTGATTGTGAGGGTTGCCGATTGCATTCGCGGGTGAGCCGGTTCTCTTCGGGATGTCGCGGGTCAGCAGGGTTTTGGCTGATCCGGTCCCGTGACCGATGATGGGAGCCGTCTTGAAGAGTTCGATCGATTTATTCCATAGCTCCAGCCGCTGCCCCACAGACGTGGTTCCTGGCTCCTTTTGAGCGGCGCGATACTCGCTGAATGCTGCTGAAACTTTGTGCTGCAGGTTTGAAGAAACCGTCCAAAGCCCGGCGATAGCGACAAGGAGGGCGAGGCATGCGATCCAGAATTGTCTGCGATCAAGGTAGCGATATGCAAAAAACACCGCGAGGACGGGACAGTACACGAGGGCGGTCCGCGAAACGTTGACGAAGGCAAGATTGGCCAGCAACGCGGTAGCGACTATCGCGGCCGAAAGTGCGATTGCCCGTTGCTGCCGCCGCAAGCCTTCGACCGCCACAGCGGCGAGTGCGAACGCGCAAAACGCCAGGCCCTGACTTTGGTCGATATAGTTTTTCACGGGGACGCCGGGCTGGTCGGACTTGTAGTGGATGGAAAGAGCCGGCCAGTACAGAGCAACCCACGAGTACAGCATCAAAACGATGCAGGAGGCGACAAAAGCGTAGAAGACATATCTGCCGCGATCAGACTGGCTGAAGTAGTAGATCAGTATCGGGATTCCCAGAAGCTTCGCCATGGGGGTCAATCCGCGAAGCCTCTCAGGCCAGGACATGCCATCGGCCCAAAAGACGCCAAGCACGGCAACGAAACACAGGGCCAACGCCGCCAGGCTCGCAGGGTGCTTGAGTGAGCTAAAGAACGCAGCGGGTTTTACCGTGCTGAGAAAGCCGAGCAGAAAGATCAGCCCACAGGCCGATGTAAGGGATGTTGACCAGGGCAATCCGGCGGCCGCAATAATTGCGAAATTTTCCGTGCCTTTCTGCCGCGCGGCCTGTGCGAGTGGCCGATTTGGCCCGGTCCAAACGAAGAAGCCGAGCCAGACATCGGCCAATTCTCGCTTTATTGCGGCGTACATTAGTCCTCGACGGCGCTGTTTTTAGGTGCGAACAGCGGAAAATATGCGATATAGGTCAAGATGATAACCCCATCGAGCGGCCGCGGCCGCTTTCGAATCGGACTGTACCCGGAAGTTGGATGAGCGCAATCGACGGCTATATCGTGAGAACGACGTTGCTGGCGTTCCTGTTGATTCTCGTCTCGTTGACGGGGGTCATCTGGATCACGCAGGCGTTGCGCGGCATCGATTTGATGACAGGGCAGGGCCAGTCGATACTGGTCTTTCTCGGGGTCACGGGGTTGGCTATCCCGCTGCTGGCGATGATCATCGCGCCGATCGCTTTGCTGATCGCAGTGATGCACACACTCAACAGGCTCGCGACAGATTCCGAAATCATTGTGATGAACGCGGCCGGTCTCTCGCCGGGCAGATTTCTCCGCCCGTTTCTGTTTGCGACCTGCGTGGTCAGTATGCTTGTCGCCTTTCTTTCGATTTATTTCGCGCCGGAATGTTTGCGCGCCCTGCGGCGATGGCAGACGGAGATCGGTGCTGACGTGCTCACCAACATCCTGCGTCCCGGTGAATTTCAGAAACTGGGCCCGCTGACGATCCGAATTCAAGGTCGGCAACCGGGAGGACTCCTTGTCGGGATTTTTATCGACGATCAGCGCAATCCGGCAGAGCGCATCGATATTCTCGCGGATCGCGGCACGGTTCAGAAGAACGAGCGTGGCTCGTTCCTGATCCTTCAGGACGGAAACCTTCAGCGCTTCGAAACCAGCAAGAAGGATCCTGCGCTCGTCGCGTTCAACAGCTACGCCTTCGATCTGTCGCAGTTTTCCAATGTCGTTCAGAGCGTGACCTATGGCCCGCGCGAGAGATCGATGGGGGATTTGATATCGCCGCCGCCTGATGATCCAATCTTCAAGCGGGTTCCCGGCGAATTCCGGGCCGAATTGCATGATCGGATTTTCGCCCCGATCTATCCCTTCGTTTTCATTTTGATGGCATTCGCCATCCTTGGCGCACCTCGTACCACGCGTCAAAATCGTAACTTTGCCATAGCGGTTCTTATTGTTGGCATACTCGTGCTGCGTATCGCCGGGTTCGGTCTTTCGACAGCATCCACGTCCAAACCATTCGCGATTCCCGCTCAGTACCTCTTGTTGGCGATGGTAAGTGCAGGGAGTTTCTGGATGATTGTGCGGGGCGTGATTATCGATGCGCCGGCAAATCTGCTGGGCGCAGTCAACGGGCTCTTCAACCGTGTGGCAGCTCTGCGGACGAGATAACTCTTTCGTCTCGAAAGCTCCCTCTCGAAATGGGTGCAAAAGTACTGATCTTGGCGAGAAGATTGTCTATACAGGGAGGAGTAGTTTGGGGCAGCGCCGTGGGGCGCCTTAAAATTGTTTGCGTTTTCAAGAAGTTATAGTCTTCAGAAACGCGACAGGTTTGTGAAATGAGTGAAAGTCGAGTTGATGAAAAAGACGGCACTGATAACCGGGGTTACTGGCCAGGACGGGGCATACCTAGCGGAATTGCTGTTATCCAAAGGTTATTCTGTGCACGGGATCAAGCGACGTACGTCGCTTTTCAACACCGATCGTATCGATCATCTGTATCATGACCCTCACGACAAGGGTTACGACCTGACGCTCCATCATGGCGATTTGACCGATTCCTCGAGCCTTATTCGCATCGTTCAGGAAGTTCAGCCTGACGAGATCTACAATCTCGCGGCGCAGAGCCATGTTGCTGTGTCCTTCGAGGAGCCGGAGTATACGGCAAATTCCGACGCGCTCGGCCCGTTGCGTATTCTTGAAGCGATCCGCATTCTCGGACTTGAGAAAAAAACCCGATTCTATCAAGCCTCGACCTCGGAACTGTATGGGCTTGTTCAGGAAACACCTCAGAAGGAGACGACGCCCTTCTATCCTCGGTCGCCGTATGCGGTTGCGAAGCTATACGCATACTGGATTACGGTGAACTATCGCGAGGCATACGGGCTGTTTGCCTGCAACGGCATCCTGTTCAATCATGAATCACCAATTCGCGGCGAGACATTCGTCACCAGAAAGATCACGCGCGCACTGGCTCGTATCAAACTTGGTCTTCAGGAGAAGGTTTATCTAGGGAACCTGAATGCGCTTCGCGATTGGGGGCATGCCCGCGATTATGTAGAGATGCAGTGGATGATGCTGCAGCAAGACGTACCGGAGGATTACGTCATAGCAACAGGCGAACAACACTCAGTTCGCGAATTCCTTGAAGTCGCTGCGAAGGAAGTCAACATCGCCATTCGCTGGGAAGGAGAGGGGGTCAATGAAAAGGGATACGATAGGGCCACGGGACAATGTATTGTCGAGGTCGACCCGCGCTACTTCCGGCCAGCCGAGGTCGAGACGCTTTTGGGAGATCCTGCGAAGGCGTATCGTCAACTCGGATGGTCACCGAAGACATCCTTTGCCGAATTGGTGACAGAGATGATGCGAGAAGATTTGAAGGTTGCTCAGCGAGACGAGCTCGTGAAGCAGCATGGTTTTAAACATTTCAATTATAACGAATAAATTAGAGATGCATCACCGGCCACTACTACCCAAGCGGGCGGCCCTCAAAGACGTTTTTTTGATGTCTGATTGAGGTTGCTGCCGCTATAGTGGGTCCGGAATATGGGGATGCTGTGAAAAGAAAAATACTGGTGACCGGAGCCTCCGGCCAAGACGGCTTTTACCTTATCGATTTACTCCGCAAGCAGGGGTGCGTCGTACACGCTCAGTCGCGCCGCCAAACACATCCGAATCTTCATCAGGATGGGACGCATTGGCATGTCGGCGATCCGACCGATGGCGACTTTCTTGATTCGCTAATTGCGAGCGTGATGCCTGACGAGATCTACAACTTTGCTGCAATCTCTCGACCAGTCTTGAGCTGGGGGTTGCCGCGGGAGACAGCCGAAGTGAATGCATTTTTGCCCCAGCAGATTTGCGAACTGTTGCTCAAGCACAAACCAGGCTGCCGGCTATTCCAGGCTTCATCGTCTGAGATTTTTGGAGACAGTGCCGACCGCGTCCAGGATGAGCAGACATTGTGCGTTCCGAAATCTCCGTACGGTACTGCGAAGCTTTATGCCCATCGCATCATCGGTGCATATCGGACGCAATACGGTCTTCACGCTTCGACGGGGATTTTGTTCAATCACGAAAGCCCGCAGCGTCCTCTTTCGTTTGTGTCGCAGAAAATTGCCTATGCTGCGGCCGCAATCTCGGTCGGCTTGACCCATACATCCGAGACTGACGAACGAGGTCAGCCGATACTGCGCGATGGAAAAATCGCATTGGGAGATCTGAGCGTTCGGCGTGATTTTGGCTTTGCAGGTGACTACGTGGAGGCGATGCGGTTAATCGTCCAACACCATACGGCGGATGACTACGTTATCGGCACTGGTGAAGACCACTCGATCGAAGAATTTTGCAACGAGGCATTCAGCTTGGTTGGCCACAAATGGACGGACCATGTCAGTGTCGATCCAGGTCTGCTGCGAAAAGTCGACAGTCACTATACGCACGCTAACGCTGCTAAGATTCGCTCCGTGCTGAACTGGCGGCCAAAGATCGGTTTTCGCGAACTTGTTTCCATAATGGTCAAGGCGCAGATCAATTTCATCCAGAGCAACGCGCCACTGAGCGGAGAGCCCATTATAGGTCACCGCAGCGTTGAATGCTGATGCGGGTTCTGCACGCCTACAAAGTTTATCTACCGGGCGCTTATGGCGGCATTCCCTCTGTCATAGCGATGCTGGCAAGACTCTCGCGATCGGATTTTACAACAGAGATCCTTGTTGCACGGGAGTGCGGCTTCGCACGCAAATATAGTTTCGAAGGAGTGGAAGTTGAGGCCGTCTCATCCATCGGGATGGCTATGTCGACGCCGCTGGCTCCAGCTTACCCGTTCAGGTTCGTCAAGCGGGCAAAGGCCTCTGACATTGTCGTTCACCATGCTCCCTTTCCGTTAACGGATTTGGGAGTTTTGCTGATGCCAAAAGAGCCGGTTCTTATCGTTCACTGGCATGCGGAAGTGATCGGTCGTCTTCGTCTGATGCGACTGTTAAAGCCGTTCATCCGCCACTCACTGAAGCGCGCGGATACGATTGTGGTTTCCGATCAGGCTATCGTCGAGAAATCCCCCTTTTTGAAGGATTTTTCCGACAAGTGCGTCGTTATTCCTTATGGATGCGACGTAACGTACTGGGGGGAATTGAGTTCAGCGCAGCGAGAAGTCGTCGATAGCTTGCAAAAGCAACACCCGAGGCTTGTGGTCGCGGTCGGCAGGCTCGTCAGTTACAAGGGTTATGAGGTCTTTCTGCGCGCAATGCAGAACGTCGATGCTTACGCGGTTATAATTGGGGAAGGTCAGCTCAAGGCCGATCTCAACAGACTTGCGGCAGAACTCGACATTCTTGATCGGGTGAAATTTCTGGGCGTCCTTCATCCGCACGAAGTTAAACAGTACATTCATGCTGCCAAGGTGCTGGCATTCCCCTCAGTGACGGAAGCCGAGGCGTTTGGGATCGTTCAACTGGAAGCGATGGCTGCCGGCAAACCCGTCGTGAACACAAATCTTGCGACGGCAGTGCCGAACGTGGCGCGCGACGGCCGGGAGGGGTTGACCGTTCCGCCAAGCCAGCCGGTCGAATTTGCAGAAGCACTTCGCCGTTTGTTGGATCAGCCTGACTTCGCCGCCCGGCTAGGCGCAGCGGGAAAAGAACGCGCTTATGCTGAATTCAGCCAGCCGTTGTTTTTGTCGCGCATGCAAGACGTCTATAGAGACGCCGTTCGGCGACGCCGATCGACTCGGTGAGCGATGGCTGGCGAAGTGCTATAAACCGCGGAGCGCGACTCTGTAATGACCATATGTTCTTCAGCGGCTGAACAAATTTCTGAGATAAGTTGTTAATGATGGCTGATCTCTTACGAAGAAGCGCACGGCTGCATCTCGCGATGCGCGATGTTCTCGATGGTGCGAAGCTATGGCCGTTATGGGGAAAGCTGGGCTGGAACGATATTCTGCAACGTTATCGGCGGTCGTTTCTCGGACCGTTCTGGCTCACTGTCAGCATGGCCGTGATGGTAATCGCGCTCGGTATTGTGTATTCGCAGATATTCAAGACTCCCATAAACGATTTTATGCCGTTCCTTTGTCTGGGTCTGCTTATCTGGAATTTCATCAATACGGTCCTGAACAATGCTGGCGCCTTGTTCACTGGTGCCGAATCCTACGTCAAGCAAATCAGGCTGCCATACTCGATCTACCTGTATCGGTTCATTTGGAGCAATGTCATTGTCTTCGCCCACAATGCCGTCATCTATCTGGGCGTCATGATCTACTACGAGGTCTGGCCGGAAACGTTTCTTTACGCCATTCCGGGGCTTTTGCTTCTGGTGCTTAACGGCGCTCTCGCTAGCCTGTACATTGGCATTATCTCGGCGAGGTTCCGCGATATTCCGCAGATCATCGTGAGCCTTACCCAGATTGCATTCTACGTCACTCCGATCATCTGGAAGCCTGAAATTCTTGGGTCGCGTTCCGCTATCCTGCTGTTCAATCCCTTTCATCATCTGATCGAGATTGTCCGCGGACCATTGTTGGGACAGTTGCCTTCGTTGGAGTCGTATACAGCGGTAGGCATCATTACGGCGGTCAATCTGGCGGCCGCCGCCGCCTTCTTCATTCGCTTCCGGGCACGTATCTCATATTGGGTCTAGGCGATGTCAGAAACAGCTCTCGGCCTTGACAGGGTTTACGTCTCATTCCCGATTTATCAAACCGGATCGCGTTCCCTTAAAAAGAATCTGCTTTCACTTGGCTCCGCGGGGCGGATCGCCCGCGATGCAAACGATCACATCACCATCGATGCACTGCGCAACATCTCGCTGAAGATCGAAACCGGCGACCGTTTGGCGCTGGTCGGTGCGAACGGCGCGGGGAAAACCACGCTGCTCCGCGTCATGGCGGGAATTTACGAACCTATTTCCGGAACCGTGACTGTCGAGGGCCGCATTTCGCCGATGTTCGACATCGGTCTTGGCATGGACATGGATCTCAATGGGTATGATAACATTCGGCTGCGGGGCTTGTTGCTGGGCTTGCCCTCGGCACAGATTGAGAAGCTGATGTCAGAGATCGCCGAGTTCACCGAGCTCGGTGATTACCTCAACATGCCGGTGCGGACTTATTCGTCGGGCATGATCCTACGGTTGACGTTCTCGGTGGCAACAAGTTTTCGGCCGGAAATTCTGTTGATGGACGAATGGATTTTGGCTGGCGACGGGGGTTTTCTTGCCAAAGCGGAAGGGCGCATCAACGCCTTGATCAGCAATGCGAGCATTCTGGTGCTGGCTTCGCACAATCTCAAGGTTTGCCGCAAATGGTGCAACAAGGCGTTGTGGCTCAACAACGGAGAAATACAAGCGTTCGGATCGTCAGCGGATGTCATCGATGCGTTTGAAGCGACTATGAAAGTCTGATTAGCATAAGAATATGCAATGAATTGGGCCTGCGGTTGACTCAATAGTTGCTTTACGACAGAGATGGCCGGCTTCATCCTTGCTCATTTGTTGAGACGAAGCGGACGCATCAGTGACACAATGGTATTAGCTTTTGAAACCAAGCTCCGCGGCAAACGCGTATTTGTGACGGGCCACTCGGGGTTCACTGGGAGCTGGCTTTGTACATGGCTGTCGCGAGCAGGGGTCGAATTGTTCGGCTATTCGCTGCTGCCTGACAGCACTCAGCCACTCTTCAGTTTGATTGGTACCGACGTTCCGGCGGTCTACGACGACATCATGAACTTTGAATCGTTGCATGACGCCATGCAGACGTTTCAGCCGGACATCGTCATTCATCTCGCGGCCCAGCCGCTTGTCCGCCTGTCGTATCGTGAGCCGCGACGAACCTTCGCGGTCAATGCTATGGGGACAGCCAATGTGCTGGAAGCGGCGCGGCTCACACCGTCGGCGTGTGGTGTCGTCTGCATCACGACCGACAAGGTGTACGACAATCGTGAATGGGAATGGGCTTATCGCGAAAATGATCCGCTGGGCGGCAAAGATCCTTACAGCGCATCCAAGGCCGCGGCCGAGATGATTATCAAGGGATATGCGAGCTCATTTTCGGGTTCTGGAAAAGGGCCTTACATCGCAACGGCGAGAGGCGGAAACATTATCGGAGGGGGGGACTGGTCCGAAGACCGGCTCATACCAGATTTTGTGCGCGCTTTGGTCTCAGGCAATCCTTTGACCCTTCGGTTTCCTGATGCCACGCGTCCGTGGCAGCATGTGCTGGCGCTGGTTCAGGGTTACGCGATGCTGGCCGCTGGACTTTTGTCCGACGATCCACGCCCGTTTGCACGTGCATGGAACCTCGGCCCCGCCGATCCTGTTCAGTATTCCGTCAGACAGGTCACGGACCTTCTGGCTACCCATTGGTCGCGGCCTGATCTCAGATATCTTGATGAACCAATGCCTGAAGCGCGTGCTCTCGCACTGGATAGTAGGCTTGCACACAATGCACTGGATTGGCGCTCGCCCTGGACCGTCCCGACCATGATTCAAAAGACGGCAGAATGGTATCGTGCTCACTATGCCAACACGCCGCCGGGTTCAAATCTGCCGGGCTCAATGCATGATTTTACCCTCGGCCAGATCGATGAATGGCGAGACGGCCTGAAACGCATTGAGCTATCCTGAGGTGCGTTATCTCGCTACGGGTGCCACCGACTTCGTTGAACAGCTGGCTCCGTATTTGGTGGTAAAGGACTCTATCTGCGCAAGGCCCGCCGCGACCGCACTTTGAGAGAGAAGCTACAACAATGACAACACTTCGGCGCCGTTCCGCGGCTGCACTGTTTTTTGCGGCCCTGAGCGGAGCAATGATCGCGTTTCTCATTTTCCCCGTTGACATGTTGCTCGGAGCGCAGCGCTATTGGAACAGTATTGCAGGTGACAACGGTACCAGCTTGATTGGCTTCTACGCCCTCGCGCACGATAGATGGTCGTGGCCCGTTCTGTATACTCAACTGAGCAATTTTCCTGGCGGCGCGAATATCTATTACTCCGATGCGATACCGGTGCTCGCGGTTTTTTTTAAAGCGATTTACAAGGTTTCTGGCATTCTCTTTCCTTACTTTGGTCTTTGGCTTCTCCTTTCATACATTCTGATGGCAGTTGCTGCCTTTCTAACCTTGCGTGAATTGAGAGTACCCGTGTTGGCCAGTTGCTTGGCCTCACTTCTGTTTGTTTTGTTGCCGGAATTCATATTCCGCTACGTACACATCGGACTTGTTGCTCAGTTCTTCGTCGTTTTCGCTATCTTATTTTATCTCCGTTTCGTGAGGATATCGTCCCCATCTGAATTGATCTTGGTCTGCGTCGCTGGCGGGATGATCACATGGATCAACCCATACTTGCTTGCGATGAGTTCATCGTTGCTGTTGGCAGGCTTACTTGACGCCTGGTTCCGGGGCCGCATCACAATCAAGGTTGCGGCACTTTGCTGTGGTGTTTTACTAAGTTCCATTCTGTTCTGCGCCTTCTTTGCCGGGCTCATTGAAGGCGGGAGCCTACCTACGACAGGTGGCTTCGGCATCTACTCAATGAATCTGCTATCGCCGATTTTGCCCGAGCGAAGTCTGCTTTCCTTCGGACCTATATTCGCAGATAGCACTGGAGGCCAATACGAAGGTTTCAATTATCTCGGAGCTGGTGTGATTCTGCTTGTATTGATCGCACTCTGTGCTGGCTGGCGGGATATTTCAGGTATCATCAAGGCCAGACCGTTCCTCTTTCTGATCTTGGTTCTTTTTATTCTGTTCTCACTTTCGAACGTAATTTATGCCGGTCCTTATAAGCTGATTTCCATTCCTTTTCATAAGCTCCCCATCATTGATCGAATTACATCGACTTTCCGTTCTAGCGGACGTTTCTTCTGGCCTGTCGCATTCTGCATTCTGTTTGGATCCATCACTATTCTGGCCCGAAGATTTCGGCCGGCTGCAACATTAGCGCTTGTTTTGGCTGCTTTGGTTCTTCAGGCGTTGGATGTGTTTCCGCAAATGAAGGAAGTGGGTCGTGCAGCAAGTCCCAGGATTTCGAGCCAGTCGAGCTTCGAAGAATTAGTGAAGCTAAGTGACGTTGTACTTTTCGAACCTGGTTTTCTGTGTAGCAATCGTCAGGATTTTCAGCCCATTCTTGATATTCAGCTAATCGCCGCTCGGTTGAACCGTCCCTTTGACGGCGCTTACATAAATAGAGGAGATCCGCTGTGCGTTGAGCGGGCGTTTCAATTTGAGCACCAGCCGTTCGGCGCAAATGCCGAGCGCCCATTGCTGATTATGATGAAGCGATCGATATCTCCCGCTCGGGTTCTCGCAGCGACAAGCAGATTGAGGGATGCTGAATGTCGCGATTTGGATGTCGCTTTCGTTTGCGGCAAAGGAGAAATCGCGGCAAAGATCGCAAAGATGGGTACTTCCATAACTGCGCCTACAATACCCTTAGATCAAGTGCTCTCACCCAACATCAATGCGCGACCTTTTCTTGGATATGGGTGGACACCAAACACGGACGGTGATTTTCGATGGGCTGAAGGTAAACATGTGAGTATAGCCGGCATACTTCCTCAACCTATTTGCCGCGACATTGAATTTGCGGTTGAATTGATTCCTCTTTCTTTCACGGATTATTTCACCGATCACGCCAGTGTTAACCTCAATGGTGGCCCCGAGATACCGATGCAATTGTCAGGACGCGGCCGTCAGACCATCAGGGCCGTGATTCCGCTCGCGCATTGCATCGATAAGCTTAATTTACAAATCAGGTTCGATAATCCAAAATCACCGTTTGAGATTGGATTGAATACCGATACCCGACGATTGACGTGGGGTGTCTACAACATCACCATCAAGTGCGCGGTCGGCGCGAAGGAGGGGCTTTCGACCATTCCTGCAGAATGTTTGGCAGAAATGAAAATGGGGAATCCCATCAAGTTTGGTGTTGGCGACGATGGCACCCGCTACCTTGCCACCGGCTGGCACTCCCCGGAGTCATGGGGGGTCTGGGGAAGCGAACTTCCAATTGTGAAAATGAATTTGAAAAAACGAGACTATTTGCTAACGGCGACCGTCGGGGCCTTTCTGCCTCCAGGTCACGAAAAGCGTGATTTCGATGTGAGCGTGAATGGTACTAAGGTGGCGACTTGGGGCTTTACAGCGGAAAAATCTGGTGGGAGCCGGATCGCGAATATTCCAGCGAGCGCTATTACTGAGGATATGCCAACCGAAATATCATTCGTGTCAACCACGCCGCTCATCAGCCCAAAATCTCTTGGACTGAACAGTGCTGATACGCGCAGGATGGGTATCGGGCTTCAGAACATTCTCATAGAGAATGTTGCGAGGCCTTAGAAGTAAAGAAGCCGTGCCGCATCGAGGGTTGATTCATAACGACAGCCGCCACGGCAGCGTTATGAAGGAATGTCGATACAGTCGTGCTTGGCGCATTCGCTGGCTAGAAGAATCTCTTTTAATCGCTTGACGTTTTCTTCCCATGTCAGCCATCGAATCTTGCTAGAATCGGGGCAGCATCCGCTGTCGCGTAAATCCAACCATGACCGAATTGCTTCGGCCAGATCGGCACCCTCACTTCCCTTAAAGTAGGCAGCGAAGTCGCCAGCTACTTCACGAAACACCGGGATATCTCGCGCGATTATGGGGAGGCCGTGTCGGGCAGCTTCGATGAGCGGAAGTCCAAATCCTTCATCATCTGAGGCCGCGATTAGGCAGACGCATACGGCGTAAATCTTTTCAAGATACTCGTCGCTAACACTATCCAGCCAGATCAAGCGGCGACCACGTTCCGGATGGTTCTTCAATCGCTTTATAATGAGTGGAATGTTGCGTGCTTCATTGTCCGGCAAGCCCTTCCACCCCCTAGCACCGACAACTACCAATTTGACGTCTATGCCCCCTTGCCAAAGTTCCTCGAACGCATCCAAGGTCTGAAGATGACCCTTTCGAGGCTCGATCGTTCCAACCATCAGAAAACATTTGCTGCTCGTGATGCTGTCGAGCGTTGTTGCGGCATCGTCAGGCAGTCCTAAGGTGGGCGAGGATGCATCGATGTCTCCGCCCAACGGGCAGGAGACGACGGCAAGCTGGCTTGACGTCGATATTTTGTGAGAAATCAGCCATTTTTGGGTTTCGACCGCCACGGATTCCGATATGCAAACCAAGGCATCCGCGACACGCGCAATTGTCGATAGCCACTCGGCGTGAATCGGCTCAGCGAATGTTGGGAAGCGGTGAGGTAACGTTAAAGGAAGAATGTCGTACACGGTAAAGTAAATCCTTATACCTCGGGCGCGCCATTCATCATAAAGCCCCAACCTCGCCGCTCCAATGACTCCTGCTGTAAAGAAGTCGGCTCCTAGAAAGACATCGCCTTCGCCGACTTCGATGGGCTCGTCTGAGAGCATGTCTTGCGCGAGCCCAAAAATTCCAAGCATGTAGTTTCGTGCATAAAGATAGCGCCATGTACCAAAGTCGTTGTGGAGCCAAATCGGTTCGATCCGATAACCCAGGGGCGGAGATTTCAGCAATTCTATCAATTGGGCTCTCACCACCCTTTGAATGCCAGTTCTGAAGTCGTTATTCACGATAACAGAGATGTCGACGAAGAGTCTCTTCGCGGCGCGCTTAATTGGCGTGTGTCGTCGCAATTCACGAGAGTGGTCGAGGATTTTCTCAGTATCTGAAGTTTGCAAGGTATTGCTTCGCGCGTATTCGACCAGCAAAGGGAAGCTGTCGACGATCCGGTTCGTACTCGCAAACTTCTCGATTGCATTGAAATATTTCTTTGCTACTAGGCCCGGCGCATAACACTCCTCAATTAGCTTCTGTCCCGCCTGGCCAACTTTGGAGCGAAGGCTCTCATTGCTCCAAAGATCATTCAATGCGTTTGTAAGATCATCGTCGCTGAAGTTATCCTGCAAGCAAATAGTCGCTCTATGGGGCAACTCTGCCATCGATCCATGCGCGTTAATGATTGTTGGAATGCCGTGCGCCAGACAGTCAAGTACGGCTGCCGAGGTTTCGCCTCGCGACTGCGCTCGCAATTGCACGGCTATATCGGCCGCCTGAAGGTAGTCTTCATAGGTTTCCGACGGCACGAATCCAGTGATTTGAACGCGCCCGCTTGTCAAGAGAGAGCGTATGTTTCTTTGCAATTCTTCGCCATAGGCTCCTTCGGAGATACCGCCCACGAAAACGAGATAGCACTCGGCGTTGTCTGCCAGGGACGACGCTAGCCATGCGTTGAGCAAGCGATCATTAAGTTTGGTGCTCTGGGCAAAACCAAATGAGCAAACCAAAAAGGCATTTTGCGGCAGACCAAGCTTGATGCGTGCAATCTCTCGTCCGGTAGCGCTATTGGGTGATTTGGCTAGCGGGAGAACCTTCCAGTCATTTGCATCGTAGGATGGATAAAATTCTGCGCAAAGTTTACGAGCGTGCTCGTTGTGGACAATGATGCCTTGGGCATTGTCAAGCACGGAGAAATTAGTTGGATAATTCCAGGTTGCTCCCAATCTGTTTTCCAAAGTCAAGAGTAATTTAATCGCTGAGTATCCATGTGAATGAACCAATCTGGTGGTCCAGAAGTTCGTCCAGCCACCGTGCGTTTGTAGGTACTCAACAACATTACCAAGATAAAAGTCATGAAGCACGACCACACCTGGAATCTTCTCCAGTAGAGGGAACATGTGACCGTGAAAATTAGAATTTCCAAAGTGATAAAGGATGCGATCATACCGATGCGCATTCCGTTCAAACCAAGCAACATCTCGCACAGAGCAATTGGCCAGGATCCAGTCGTCGCTCACGGCGCCTTGTGATGAAATAACGTCGATCTGGTAATATTCTGAAAGACTGGGGAGAAACTGTGCGCTGAAGTCAGCGATCCCGCTTTGTACTGGCGGCAAAGGTGACAAATAAGCCAACCTCGGCTTGGAACTGTCCGTTTGCAGTTCGAGCGAATCGGATTCACCGACACATTTGGTTGCATGAAGAAGCCTGTTATAGACAAGCTTCACATCATAGGGCTGTGGAATGTGTTCGACTTTACCACTCCACCGCGGAGGAGTGATCGCCGTCATAAACGGCCTCATCGGATCGGCTGCGGCCTGAAGCCGTTGCCTCAGAGGCGGCGCCAACACGAGTATTGCTTTTGTCAGACCGAGGAGCCGGGGACGGGATCGGATAACGTCGAAAAGCCGGTTGACTGCGCGTCGGACTATACGACGCGGGCGCGAGTCCGACTTAAGCATAATCCACGCGCGCGCACCAGCTGTCATCCAGCGAGCGGTGCGGCGAATGCCTCGCATAGGAGCGGTCAACCGCCACGAGGAAGAGGTATAAATCGCTCGCATTCGCGCATTACTTTCGATCAAATCTTCCTCCAGGGAGGCCGCCCACGAGACGTTTCTGGCCAAAGCCTGTGAGAGGTCCGCCGAGCGTGAATGCTCTGTAGCTAGCTCGCGGTCCCGCGCAGCGACCTTTTCCTCAAGCTGTTTTGCATCCGCTTCAAGCGCTTTTGCCCAAACGTCCGTTTTGGTGAGTTGGTCTCTCATCTGCGACAACTCGGAATCGCGCTTGGTTAGAAAGTCATTTCTCAACGCAACTTCATTCGCTAGTGCCTTACGGGTAGTTGCAAGCGCACTCGTCGTCAGGCTCAGCTCTTCTTTCAGGGCAGTAGCTTCACTCTGGTATACCTGCAGAAGTTTTGAAAGCCTTGCAGCCTCTTCCCTTTGCGCCGCACCAGTTGTTTCAAGAGACGCGATATGACTATAAAGCTGGGAATACTTGTGTTGGAAAACTTGAACAATGCTTGAGACGCCTGCGGGCGCAGTAGTTGATTGAAGCCGCCCCTCATTCTTTGCTAGCGTTTTCTCCAGCTCTGCAAAGCTCCATTTTTCTTTCGGTAGTTGGAGCATTTTCCAAACGGAGCGCCTATAGGGTTCAGGCAGTGCATCAGGATCAAGCCATGGCGATCGCGGGGCAGGGTTCGCTGCCTCGCCACAAACAACCTCCCTCAAGAAAATTAGGAAAGCGAGAAAGACATCGTTTGGCCAATCGATGTCCTCGCGGCTTTTGGTGATTGCGCCATAGTCAATAAGGGATACTCGTCCTTCAGTGTCGATCAGGACATTCCAGGTGCGAACATCGTTGTGATAAAGATCGTGTGCTTCAAGCTTTACAAGCTGTTGAAGAATGTCTCGCAAGACCTTGTGTGGATCATAGTCTGTCGCACATTTTGCCAGCTTTCGGTCGAGACTTTCGCCGGGTAGGCTTTCTCGCAAGAGCCATGCGTCTGTCGAATTCTTGCCGAATTCTATTAGCTTCGGAAGGTCCATACCTCTTGGTGGCGTACGCAGAAACTCGATCTCGTTTCGCCATTCATTGTCGTTGTAGTGCCCGCGCACGGCATGATCGAGACGGAATTGCTTTATGAGCAACCCATTACCGAAGAAGAAGCGCCGCGTGCCTTCGTGTGTGTCACCGGCCGATTCGTTGGAGGCCGTCGTCCAGCGGTCGAATACTCCCGCGGCCTTGCCAAAAAACCAACACTCGTTGCTTGCGAAATAGAGAGGTCGCTGAATCTGAGATAGGTGGGTTTCGATCTGGGAGACTTCATGAACAAACGCGAAATCTTCGAGCTGTTGTCGAGGCGATGCGGGTTGCGATGGGCCCCAATATAGGGGCTCTTCCGCAAGACCGAGTTCGAATAAACATGCGAGTGTTTTTCGCGCCAATCCGCGATATATTTCTCTGACGTGTTCAAAACCTTTCTCGTAGATGAGGTGATGGAAAACGCTTAATCCAAGAACGAGGTCGCATTCGCCCATTTTAAGTTCTGCGAGGGTATCGTCGATGGTTTTTGTTTCGAAAATGCTTATGGCATCTCCGCGCTCGTCGGCGAGCGCCTGGCAAACGGCGATGTTTGCATTCAGAAAGTCAATCCCGTGCACTACAGCGCCGTGAGAGGCGAGGTGGTGGCTGAAATATCCTTGGGAGCAGCCTAGATCAAGCACGCGAATGGGCCGATTGAGCATCGCTTTGAGCGCATCGTGAGCGGCTAATATATGCGCAAGACGATCGTCGGACGATCGCGAGACTTTGATCGACAGTTCTGGATGTCCAAAAATGGGTTGATAGATTTCGGGGAGTTCGGCCACGAGAATCGGGAGAGGTTTGTTCTTTTTTTTCTCAGAATCAGGATGCATCGCTATCGTCAATCAGGTCAAACCGGTTCGCTGGATATTACAGAAGCATGCGTGCCGTTGCAGGTTCATCTCAAACTAATCGCCGGTTCAGGAAAGTTTCTGTAGAGTTGCCCGATTGCTTCTGCACTATGCTGCCAATTGAACCTTCGCGATCGCGCTATTCTGAGTTCACGATCGCCCGCGCCATGCATGGGATTTTCGGATATGTCCTGGAGAGCGATAGTCCAGGCGGTAACATCCATCGGTGGCACGTTCCGAGATGTTCCTTCGGTAATTTCGTCCATTGACGTGCCGCTGCTATGAACTACCTCCGTGCCACACGCCAGCGCCTCAACGGCGGGCATTCCAAAGCCTTCATATATTGATGGAAATAGCAGCGCTCGCGCGCCTTCGTACAAACTGCGCAGTATCGGGTTGGATACCGTGCCCAGAAAGCGCAGGCTCCCATCGCTCATCATGCGATCCGCGGAGGACGGCAATTTGAGATCGCCCCAGCCGGCCCCGCCGGCGATAATAAGCGGAATGCGGCGGCGTATCCGGGAGGAGAGTCCAGAATAAGCAGTTATGAGCGTGCGGAGGTTTTTCCGCGGCTCAAGGGTTCCAACCGCCAGAAAATAATAGCCCGGAACGACGTCAAAGGAAGCGATGTCTTTTTGCGTGATCTCCTGACCAAGTGGCCTGAAGATCGCGCTGGCGGCTGGAGGAGCAACGACAATTCGCTCACGGGGATACCCGTAGACAGTGGCGATCTCAGCCTTGCTGAATTCGGAGATCGTATGGACAAACGGTGCGCGCGAAACGACGGCTGGCAATCGTTCAAGCTCTTGCAAGCGTTGCTTGGGATGGGTTTCGGGAAACCTCACGAATGAAAGATCGTAAACTACAGGTAAAATCGGAATAGCGAGATCAACCGGGGGAAGATACTTAAAGGCGTGGAATAGACTGAGGTTCTTGAGCGTGTCGCCTTGCCGAAACCGCGCCATGCGCATATGTCGATAAATGCGTCGCGCGAGATCGATACGAGCAGCTGCCGCTCGAAGCGATTGTTGGACTTGTCGCGTCTTTGAACGAGTGGTGGGCGCAGCCAAGTACAGGTCAGTCTTGCCATAAGCACGATCGACTTGACGCAAGTGCTCAAGGCCGAACGGTTCCCACGTTAGCTGGGAAAACCCCGAGAACTGAAAGTCCGGGTGGCTTGCCATCAGCGCCGTCAAAAGATGGAAGCAATAATTTCCCACTCCGGTCATCGGACCGTTCAGGAAATCCGTTTCAAGTCCGATCCGGACAGCTCGCCCAGAAGGCATTTCTATCAACCTTTCAACGCGCCGTGAAGCAGAAGAAAATACTCCATAAAACCACAGTCGGGAACAGACACGCGCGTGGAATCAAGTTTCGACGTTCAAGAAAAATTAGCCTAAGAATCCTTCGGCCCGAAATTGATCCGCTCGCGCTCGAAGACCGCCGGCTTTTCCCGTACCTGTCCATAAATCGCCAGAATGTATTCTCCGATCATCCCCATGAAGAACAGCTGAACGCCGCCGAAAAAGAACAGGGCGACGATAATGGTCATGATGCCGGGTTCGGCGATGTTGCCGCGCAACGCGAACCCCAGAATGAGATTGAAGAACGCGTAGCCGAGGCTAAGCAGCGACAGAATAAAGCCCGCGAATAGGCCGAGCCGCAGCGGTGCCGTCGTGAAGGAAACAAGGCCATTGAGACCCTGATCGAACAGCGCAGTCAGCCGGTTCTTCGATAGGCCCTTGGCCCGCGCACGCCAGGTATAGGGCACGCCCACTGCCTTACCGCCGCACTCGAACGTCATCATCCGCATGAACGGATACGAGTCGCGCACCTGCCGCATCGCGTTGAGGACGCGTTTGTCGACAAGCTGGAAGTCGCCCACGCCCGGCGGCACCGAGACTTCGGCGAAGCGGGTCAACATCCGGTAATACAGCCCGCGCGTCTTGCGCATCAGCCAGCCTTCCTCGCGCACGGCGCGAATGCCGTAGACAATTTCGTAGCCCTGCTCCCAGAGTTTGACGAAGTCGGGCAGCAGTTCTGGAGGGTCTTGCAGATCGGCGGGCAGGAACAATAGCACCGCATCGCCGGAGGCCGTCATCGCGCCGTTGAACGTATTCTTGAGCGGTCCGAAATTTCGCGCGTTAATGATCACCTTGACATCGTTGTCCTCGGCGGCGATGCGGCGCAAGATCTCGACCGTCGAGTCCGTCGAGGCGTTATCGCAGAAAATATGCTCGCGCCGGTAGCCGGGTAGATGATCGCGAAAGACCTGCCGGATCGCCTCGTAGCAATCCTGCACGTTGAGTTCCTCGTTGTAGCAGGGCGTCACAACTGAGATCGTTTTCATGGTCAGCCGCGTCCTCGGAACTCTTGCGCGGGCCCGTAGGCCGCAAATTGGGATATCTACCAGATGGGGTTATTTACAATGTGGCTGCGCTCTGGCACAGCTTTTCCTCACTCCGCTCTTCGCCAAAATGCGCGCGGGCGAACAGTTTGATGGAGATTCGGTGCGGATATCGGCCGCCGATCGCTTGACGCCGCAGTTCTTTCGGTTCCTGGCCGTCGGGGTTCTCAACACCCTGTTCGGCCAGGGCGTGTATGCTGCGCTCTTCCTCGCGGGGCTGCATCCGCAAATTTCGCTGCTGCTCGCGACGATCAGCGGCATTCTATTCAATTTTCAGTCGATCGGCTGGCTCGTTTTCCGGGACAAGGGCTGTCTGCTGCCGTTCGTCGCGTGTTACGGCGTGACCTATGCAGTCAATGCGCTGGCGCTCGGCCTGCTCATTCGTGTTGGCCTTTCGCCCATCGTGGCGCAGTCGTGTCTGATCCTGCCCGTCGCTGTGCTGACATTTGTCTTGAGCCGCAAGTATGTTTTCGGGGCAGGGGACCGCGGCACCCGTTCGGATCACGCAGCTCGCGAGTGATGGAAGCTTCAGCGGCGTGCTGTTGATGCGACGACGCCGCGCACCTTATCGACAATCGCGCGAACTGATAGTCCAGCCTCCGCGAGCAGCGTGTCCCGATCTCCGGCTTTAGAAATTTTGCCGGCGGCTTCCGGAATGCCCAGTCCGACTACAGGTGGGCGGCCTGGCAGTGATGCCAATGATCCGGCGACCGCCGTGAATAAACCGCCGCGCAGAATATGTTCCTCCACGGTGACGATCGGGCGGCCGGTACTCGCAAGATCAGTAACACCCGTCTCATCGAGCGGCTTGAGGCAGGGGACGGTGACGACCGCAGCCTCGATGAAGGATGCCGCCAGTTGCTTGGCAGCGTCGAGGCACAGTGACGCCACGGGTCCGCTGGTCATCAATGTCACGTCCTTACCCTGCCGAAGCACCGAGATTTTACGCAGGTCCGCGGGCTCGCTCTCGTGCAGCACCGGCTCACCGGCGCGGCTGAGCCGCAGATAGGACGGTTGCCCACTCGCAGCGATCAGCGTGGTGGCGAGCCGGACCTCGAGCGGATCGCACGGCGCGAATACTTCCATACCGGGCAGCGCCGACATCACGGCGACATCCTCGATCGCGTGATGCGTGTAACCCTGACTGCCATAGGCGAAGCCGGCGCCGACCGCGACCACCTTGACGTCCGCGCCGTGATAGCAGACGTCGTTACGCAACTGCTCGAGGCAACGTAGCGTCGGAAAATTGCCGATCGAGTAGATAAAAACGGTCTTGCCGGTGAGCGCGAGGCCGGCCGCCATGCCGGCGAGGTTCTGCTCCGCGACTCCGACATTGATGTAACGATCTGGATGGTGCGTGGCGAATTGTTCGAGCACCGAATAGCCGAGATCGCCGCACAGCAGCCAGATATCAGGATTGCGATCGGCGAGTTCGGTCAGCGTCTTGATGAATGTGGTTCTCACAGCTTGAGCTCCGCGAGTGCCTGCTGGAGCTGCTCATCGCTCGGCGACTTGTAGTGCCATTCGAGCTTGTCTTCCATGTAGCTCACGCCTTTGCCCTTGATGGTATGCGCGATCACCACGGTGGGCTGTCCGAGCTTGGCGGGCTCGGCGAACGTGCGCGACAACGCGTCGACGTCGTGTCCATCAACCTCGACAACGTTCCAGCGGAAGGCGCGCCACTTGTCGGCGAAAGGCTCGAGCTCCAGCACCTCCGATACTCGGCCGAAGCTTTGTATTTTGTTGAAGTCCACGATCGCGACAAGATTGTCGAGTTTGTGGTGTGGGGCGAACAGGATTGCTTCCCAGTTCGAGCCTTCGTCGCACTCGCCATCGCTGAGAAGGCAGAACACGCGCGCACCGGACGCTTGCGCGCGCACGCCGAGGGCTATGCCAACTGCGATTGGCAGTCCATGGCCCAGCGAACCGGTGGACACCTCGACGCCCGGCACTCCATGGCTGACATGACCCGTGAGGCGCGAGCCACTTTCACAATAGCTTTCAAGCTCTGTGATCGGGAAAAAGCCGCGCTCGGCGAGCGTCGCATAGAGGATGGCAGCGGCGTGACCCTTGCTTAGAATAAAGCGATCACGAGTCGGATCACTCGGTCGCAACGGATCGATCCGCATCGTTTGCGTATAAAGCGTTGCGAGAATGTCGGCCATCGACAGACAGCTGCCGATGTGAGACGCCTTGGCGCGAAATACCATGCGTAAGGCATGTGCGCGGATGCGCGCGGCGAAATCCCGCGTATTAATTGCGTTTGGAAGCATGGTGCCAGGCGATTGTTTCACGGAGCCCATCTTCGATGTTGATGCGGGGTTTCCAGCCGAGTTCGGTCAGCCGTGCGACATCCGCTTGAAGGACCATTACTTGATCCGGACGATAGGGAATGTCGCCAAACCCCAAAACCGCGTCAGGATTAATCAAGTCGCGAAGCCGGGTCAACGTATCGCGCAGCGTGGGACCGTCGGGATGACCGACATTGAAATATCCGCTCGCCCGCGCATCGGTAAGCGCGATGCGGAAGGCGGCAGCAGCGTCGCGCGCATGCAGGAATCCCCAGCGCTGTTCACAGTCGGTGAGCGACATTCGCTCGCCCTTTGCCACGGTCTTGATGAAGTTCGGGATCAGCCAATATTCGTGATCCCTTGGACCGTAAGTCGAGAAAATACGCAGCCACGCAAAGCGCATGCTCGCCTCGGCGGCGATCTGCTCGCACATGGAGCCGGCGGCCAGCTTGGCTTTCCCATAAAGTGTGGTGGGGAGGGTGGTATCGTCAGGTGCAATCGGCCTATTGAGCGGACCATATTCGGCCTGTGAACCAGCGCCCACAAAAGTTGCAACCTTTAGTTCAGCGCACAGCGCAGCCAATTCCGCTGCGTCCCAGACATTGCGGCCCTGCAGAGGGCTGTTGCGATCCATGTTGCCGACGCCGCGCCAGGCCATATGAGCGACGGCATCAGGCGCGAACGCTTTGAGACGATCGCGCAGCGCCGTCACGTCATCGAGGGATCCAGCGATGGGGGTAATGCGGTCGATCGCATCCGCTAGCCGCCAGGGTGTGTCGCCACGAACCAAAACGGCTACGTCGTGGCCCTGCTCGAGCAGATCAGCAACGAGATAGGACCCCAGAAATCCGCTCGCACCGGTCACAAGGATACGCATGGGAATCGTCTAAAGCTACGATGCCGGTTCGTCAACGCCTTGATCCGGCGTCAACCGCCCCGGCGTTACTCGGCGCTTTTTCCTGCATCGTTCCACGCCGATGAAGGGTTTGCACGCGGCCATTTGCAGAATATAAAGCGGCGTCGCTATATCCGGCCCAACCGGACAGTACCGACAGCAATGTTCCAAGGGATCAGCACACCGCATCGGCGCGCCATTCATGGTCGCCCAATCCGCCGCCGCACTGGATTATCTCTGCCGCACGCAGGTATGGAAGCGCGGCTTCAGTGAATGATAGAGGACGTTTTGACAATGAGCGATTTCAGATTGGCCATGATCTCGGCGGGCTTCGAGCACGGCGGAAACGTCACCCACCGTCATTTCGATGGTCATCCCGATATCCTCGTCTATCCGTTTGAATCGCAGTTAGGTAATCGCAATTTTAACGATTTCCTCGCGTCGGTGGAGCGTGTCCAATACCGCTATCCCGAGTTTCCGGAAGGTCTGACCGCGGCCGAACTTTACGAACAGATCATCGACGAAGAGATGAAGACCTTTCTGCGCAAGCGCAACGGTTCCAAGTTCAAGGATGCCGACTGCGTGCTTGACGAAAAGAAAAGGCTTGCGGAATTTGTCCGTCTCCTTGGCGAACCGCCGTTTCGCCGCAGGCAGGTGATTGAAGCCTTCTTCCGATCGACCTTCACCGCTTGGGAGAACTATTACACCAGGCCGCGAGCTGACATGGTCTATATGGGTTATTCGCCGGCGATCGGCATCGATGCCGATCGGATGGTCCGCGACTTTCCGAACATCCGCATTCTGCACATCGTGCGCAATCCGTTCTCAGCCTATCGCGACACGAAGCGCCGTCCGTTCCCGCAGCCGCTGACGAAGTATCTCATCACCTGGAACGTCTACCACTCGACCGTGGAGATGTTCGCGAAGATGTATCCGCAAAACGTGCGTGTGTTCCGCTACGAGGATCTCGTCGAAGACAAGACCAAGTTCATGACCGACGCAGCCGCGTTCATCGGCGTTCCGTTTGCTGAAACCATGCTCTATCCGAGCTGGAATGCCGCCGAGATTAAGGATGCCATTGCGCCCTGGGGAACGGTTCTCAAGAGCACCAAGCAGTACAACGAGGACGTCATCAAGGAATTGTCGAACGAGGAGCGCGAGCAGATCGCCCAAGGCACAGCAGCCCTCGCGCGTCATTTCGGCTACGACCGGATCGACTACCTGAGCTCTCTTTATAAATAATGCTGAGCAAGCTTGAATTTTTCGAGTCAAATACCGGCCAGCCGGAAAGGCCGGTCGAGCACAACGCGCTGCAAATTGCGATTGAGAAACATCTTCACGCCTTCGGCGGCACGGGCAGGATAGAGCCAGCCACTGAGGGAACGCTGGGTGTCTGCTTCCATGCAGACATCGCGGGCACGCGCCGCTTTGTGAAGACTCATATGTCAGCTGCGCAGGCCCGCGCCAACCTCACCAAAGAAGCCGACATCCTGCTTCGACTCTATGGCGATGCGGTGATCATCGACCGCTTCGAGGTGCAAGCGGCCGATGGGACAAACCGGCTCTGCCTCGTCATGGCGGAACTCGCCCCACTGCGAGCGCCGATGAATGCCGATGAAGCAGAGGAACTGGCACGAGGCAACATCGAACGATTGACGGGCTACCGGCCGGCGAGTCTCGCGCCGTCGTGGGATTTTGAACGTTATATCGCATGCGGGCTGCGCGCCGTTGTACTGCTTTCGGATGCTGGGTTGCTAGAGAATTATGTAGGCGCCGAGCTGAACCAGATACTGGTGGGGCTCAGCTACAAACTCGGCGCGCTACCGCGTGCACTATGTCATGGCGATTTCGGGCCGAAGAACATCATGAGGGATGGGGCACGGCCGATTGCTATCGATTGGGAGGACGCCTTTTGGGGGGTAGCGGGTTATGACTATTTGTACTGGCTGACCTTCATGGATAATCGGCCATTTCTGCACAGTGCAGCATTTGGGCGGACCGGGCTTCATCGCGACGATGAACGCGCGATCCTCGCGCTCGTCGTGCTGTTGAAATCTTTCCTCGCGTTCCGCTCTGGCGCTTACCTGCGCCACGCTGTTTCGATCAATGCGCGCACTGCCGAGGTCCTCGACCTGCCTTAAGAAGGTCCACCGCCGTCACGGCAACCCGTGTCAAGAACATACGCCGGGTCTAGACCGACGAGACCGTCCGCATATGTTGGCGCTAGCACCGGAATCCACGAGATCAATCGACGCGCATTTGCTTGATTAAACGGATCACCAGCTTTTCCACTTTGCCCGACCACTCGCCCATTCATCCTCGAGGAAAGTCTTGTCGCGGATGGTGTCCATCGGGTGCCAGAAGCCGTGATGAGTGAAGGCGCGAAGCTGGTCATGGTTCGCGAGCGCTTCCATCGGTTCGCGCTCCCAAACGGTTTCATCGCCTTTGATTAGATCGCCGACCGAGGGGGACAAGAGAAAGAACCCGCCATTGATCCAGCCGCCATCGTCGTCGGGTTTTTCCTTGAAGGATGCGACTTTGTCCCCCTCGATCGCAATCGCGCCAAACCGCTTCGCAGGCCGCACCGCAGTGACTGTCGCCTTGCGGCCGTGGGCGCGGTGAAATGCGAGCTGGTCGGCGAGATTTATGTCAGCGACACCATCGCCATAGGTCAGTGCGAAGACCTCTTCGTCACGCAGATAAGGCATCACCCGTTTCAGCCGGCCGCCCGTCATGGTTTCTTCGCCGGTGTCGACAAGCGTAACGCGCCACGGCTCCGCGGTTTCACGGTGCACTTCCATGCGGTTTTCGGCCATATGGAAAGTGACGTCAGACATATGAAGGAAATAATTGGCGAAGTATTCCTTGATGACATAGCCCTTGTAGCCGAGACAAACGATGAAGTCGGTCAGCCCATAGTGGCTGTAGATTTTCATGATGTGCCAGAGAATCGGCCGGCCACCGATTTCTACCATCGGCTTCGGTTTCACCGTGGTTTCTTCGGCCAAACGTGTACCGAGACCACCTGCGAGTATAACGACTTTCATGGGAACAATACGCCGAATGGAATATATAGAAGCCCGTTTGCAGGTCGGTTTAGAGGGCCGCAGCTAGCTTGGCAAGGCCGCCTGACAAGGGACTGCGTAACGTTCGCGTATACCCTGTTAGGTCTCGCGGTATTGTTCGGCCAGCGTCGACGGGATCGCGGAGCGCATAAATTGCGCCATTCTGCTGAAGAGGATTTATCGACGCATCTCAGTCAGGCCTCAGTGTAAACATCCCTGTGGCACGATGAAACGATAGGGAAAGGTGAACTGCTTTCCAGTCCATGTTCGCTTGAGCGGAATAGTGACTCGGCTCTCGGCCGAATAAGTTTTCCCCGGCAGGAATCTCGCCATTCGCTCCTTGAATTCGGGATCGGTGTCCATCACGACGGCACCGCCCTTGCGAAGCTTGTTGTCGTCGTACCAGGTTGCGCCGGCGATTTCCCGGTAAGCGAGCGCGGTCACGTTACGTCCGGCTTCGATCCCGACTCCATAGGTGGTCTGCCGGCCGCCGACGAAATAGGCGGGTCCGCAGGTGTACTTGCTGTCCCAATCCTTGAGGATCAGACGCGCTGCTTCAGCGGTGGGCTCCTGCATCGCGCTGTGGCTTGCGAATGTCGTAAAGACCACGGCAACGGCGATGCCTGCGACGAGATAAAGTCCGGCGATGAAAGGCACCACGCTGCGCTTAACCCAGCTTTTGCCGCGTTCGCTCCATTCCATGAGTGGCGCGACGGCGAGGAACGTCAGCATGATGTAGGGCGCAGCGAACCGCGCCAGAAAGTTGAGCCCGGTGATCATCACCAGGACAACGAGGGCGATGTGTGCAGACACCGTCGTGAAAAGCAGAAACCGGGACGCGGAAGATTGATCGGGCTCCGGGACGTGGATTTTCAGGAAGCCTTTCCACAGGCCGATCGCGATAATCAAATATCCAGGAATTGCGAAGGTGAGATAACCCGCGAGAAGCTCCGCAACACCGGCCAACCGTTGCGAGAGCGGATTTTGAAAGTCGAAATGGTCGAGGCCATATTCGAACGCAGCACTATGTCTCAGGACGGCGACGATGTGAGGAAGGATCAGCACCACGCCCGTGGCGATCGCAGCGTAAAAACCGGGACGCTTCAACACCTGCCGGCAGGCTGGCAAAAGCAGAATGCTGCTCGCCATTCCGAAGAACAGAACCACAGCATTGTATTTTGTTAGCACGGCCACGGCCGACCAGAAGCCGAACGCAATCCAGTCACGCATGCGATTGGATTGGACCGCGCGAAGAAAGTGAAAGACAACAGCGGGCCACGATGTGAGCTGAAGGATGTCGGCGTTGAGCGCAAAGGAGAGGGGCGCGAAGATCGTGTAGGACGATGTGCCGTACAGGAACGTGAAGAGCAGGGCGTTGTCGCGCGTCGTGGCCAGCCGAAGGGTGCGATAGAAATAAACCAGTCCGACCGCGATCAAGAGTTGTCCGGTCAGGATCATGACCGCGGCGGACGTGCCGAAGAGCCTGTCAACGATCCCGCCAATCCAGACCATCATCGGAGGATGAAATGGTGTGACGATCGGAAATTCGCGGCCCCACGCGATCAACTCGCGGGTATCGTACATCGCGGTGGGAAAGACGATGATGGCGAGCAGCACCGGCAGCAGAAGCGCAAGCCCAAGAACGGCGAGCGCAGGGCCGCGCCGTAGGCGGGAATGATCCTCACTGGGCATGACGTTAGTGTGCCTCGATGCCGTATAGATTCGCGGTCGGTCGCGGAGATAAATATAGCAATCAAAGCCGCGTGTCGGGCCTCCCAAGCCCGGACAACTCAGAAGTTCTGCGCGTATTGACCCTCACGGGAATAGTCGGATACGGCTAGGGGCCGCGGCTGAACGCCGCCGCAGCAGGTGAGATGACGCCGCCATGGCCTCGTTTCTCGATACGTGGCTTGACGGTGTGGAGGAAGGCTGGGGGATTCCGGCTCTCCTTGCGCTCTTCGTCATTTTGTGGACCGCGTTTCTTGGCATTGCGTATCTGAACGCGGATCTGCATCCGGACGTCATAGAAGCCTGGGCAATCGGGCGAACGCTGGACTGGGGCGGCGCCAAGCATCCGCCCTTGATGGGCTGGGTGACCCACGCGTGGACAATGGTTTTCCCGGTCCGCGATTGGTCGTTTCACCTTCTGGCGATGACAAATTCCGCCGTTGCGCTCTGGATCATCGACCTTACGACACGCCGGTTTGCAAAAGGCGACAAGCGCGCGATCGTCCTGCTGCTGCTCATGCTGCTGCCGGTCTATCAATTCCAGGCGCAGCGCTTCAATGCGAACTCGGTGTTGTTCGCAGTCTGGCCGCTTGCGATCTATTGCTTCCTGCGGTCGTTTGAGACGCGGCATGCCGGCTGGGCCGTGGCAGCGGGGCTGGCCGGTGCTCTGGCGATCCTCGGAAAGTACTATTCCGTGTTCCTGGTGTTCGGCTTCGTTTTCGCCGCCATCTGTCACCCGGCGCGCCGGGCCTACTTTGCGTCACCGGCGCCCTGGATATCCGCTGGCGCCGGCCTGCTGCTCCTGGCGCCTCACATTCACTGGATGCTGAGTTCTGGGGTCAGTCCCTTTGGCTACGCGCTGGCAACCCATGGCGGCCTCACCACGGGCCGCGCCTTCCTGTCCGGCCTGACCTTCCTGCTGGGGCTCGCAGCCACTCTGGCTCTGCCGGGGCTGATCTGGGCCGTCATGATCCGCACCGGAGCCGGGGACTATCTCAAGGGGCTGAGGCCGCTGGATCCGGGCCTGCTGTTGCTTCTTTTGGTGGCAATCGGGGCGATCATTTCCCCGCCTGCGGTCAGCCTGATCCTCGGAAACTCGCTGAGCGCTGTCTGGGCCTCGCCGGGGCTGTTTGTGTTCGTGCTGGTCGCGGTCTGCGCGGCGAGATTCCCTGTCGATCGGACCGAGACACGGAGGCTGGCCGCGGGCGTCCTTGCGCTGACCGTGATCGCGGTTCTGCTGGCGCCTGCGCACGCCTATTACCGGAACCGGCATCCGTTCAGCGAGGGGCGCAATTACTACAGTCCCGCCGCGGCCGAGGTAATGAAGCGCTGGCGTGAGGTATCGCCCGGCCCGCTGAAAACCGTCAGCGGCGACAAACTGGCAATGGCTCTTGCATTCTACGCCCCAGACCATCCTGCCTTCGTCATTCCCTTCAACCAGCAATACGTCTGGCAAACGCCGTCCGAGGCTGCGCTGCGGGAGGGCTGGGCGACGATATGCCTTCCGGACGAGGAAACCTGTCAGGTCTGGCTGAAGCATCAGGTCGCGCCGGCCGCGCCAGGGGCCATCAGCTTCGATTTCGTTGTCCAGCCGCAGTGGTGGGGGTCAGCAGGCGTCCCGGCGCGGATTACCGGGCTTCTTGTTCCGCCGCGTACGACCCGCTGAGATGCAAACCATGACCGCACGATTGTCCTCGCTGATGACAAGGCGAGGGGCCGTCCCCCTGCTGATCATCTGTCTCTGGGCAATCGCGGTATTTCCGAACCTTTCGGTGCGATCGTTCATCTGGGAAGAAGGGACGAATGCCGAGATCGCGCGGGACATTCTGTCCAACGGCAACCTGCTTCAGCCCGAGGTCTATGGAGTTCGCTGGAATGAGAAGCCCTCGCTGCTGCCGTGGCTGATCGCCGGAGTTTCGAAAGTCACGGGCGAGGTCAACGAGTTTTCCGCGCGGCTGCCTGCGATGATTGCAGTGGTGCTGACTGCGCTGCTGGTTCAGTCGCTGACGCGGCGCTACGCGAGCCTGAACGCATCGCTGCTCGCGGCGTTGCTGTTCATGTTTTCACCTATGCTGTTGCAGAAGCTTGCGATCGCCGAGCCGGATACGCTGGTGACGCTGTTTTCGTTTGCCGCCTTTGTTGTCTGGTGGAACGGCGTTGAGGCCAGTGACGTCGGTTGGTGGCGCTGGATCGGATGCGGGTTGCTGCTTGCGGTCCTTGCCATGGCGAAAGGACCGCAGCCGGTCGGCTATTTTGCGCTCGGCGTTTCGGCTTATGTCGTCGTAACACGCCGATGGCGCGATGTTCCTGGGCTGTTCGTCTGTTTGCTGATCCCTGCTGGAGCAACGATTGCATGGGCCGCAGCGGTGTACCGGCCCGGCGACGAAGCGACATGGATCAGCTACGCACGCTTGCGTTCAGTCCCAAATGTCACCGACTACTTCGTTCGAAACACACACGTCTTTCTCAACCTCGTTGCGGAATTGATGCCGGCGATCCTGTTGGTGCCTTTGCTCTGGCGTGCAAGAGACGCGGAATGGAATATCCCACCCGTCGCACTTCCGCTCGTGCTCTATGCCGGCCTTTGCACCATCGCGGTGGTGGTTTGGCCAGGCTCGAACAGCCGCTACGCCATGCCGTGCGCACCTGCGATCGCGGTGCTTGCCGGATTCGCGTGGGACGCAATTGCGGGAACGAAGTATGCGTGGCTGCGGCGTATGACTGTAGCGATCGCATGTGTATTGACCGCTTTCCAGATTGTGCTTGCGAATGCGGTCTTGCCTCTATTCGCTGACAGGTTTGGAGGTTCACGGATCGCAGGTCAGAGTATCGAGCGCGCGATCCGCGCCAATCCGGCACCCGCGTTTTGCACGGACCTCGCGACGAACCAGCTCTTCTATATGAGGGCAGGGCCGATCCGCTGCGTTGATCCAGCGGACTTGGGTTCGATTGCTGCACCTGCGTGGCTGATCATGCCGCGCGAACAAGCACCGCTGTTGGCACGATTGAATCATGATCTCAGCATGCGCGCCGCTGTGGAAACGGACACCGGCTCTCGGTTGTCGGCTATAAGGCTCGACAAGCAATAACGCGAGCGGCCGCGTTTTATCGCAGTCAGAGATGATTATTTGCGCAACCGCACGCCGGTACCGGCGCTTCCTTCAAGAAATTCGATCCCAGCGGCTTGAAGCGCTGCACGTAGTTTGCGGGCCGTCTCTTCGCGGCCCTTCAGATCACCATCATCCGATTCCAATCGTTTAACGGTGGCAATTGAAACGTTTGCTTCATCTGCCAAATCTTGCTGAGACCAGTTCAAAAGGGCTCTCGCCGCCTTCACTTGGCGTGTTGATACTTTTAGTATTGACACAGGATTCTCATTTTGATACTTTTAGTATCGAATCGATCGAGGGTCCGAAGATGCCAAGTAAACAAGAATCTAAAGGATACGATAGACGATACTTTATCGGCGGCTCAGATGCCCGTGTCATTATGGGTAAGGACGAGAAGGCGCTGATCCGTTTGTGGAAGGAGAAACGAGGTGAAGGAGGCGGGTTAGATCTCTCCGGTGAACTTATTGTGCAATTGGGCCTCGTTACCGAAGACCTCAATCGGCTTTGGTTTGAGCGCCAGTCGGGGCACCGCGTCATAGCCGTCCAGCGCCACACCATCCACCGGACATTTACCTGGATGGCGGCCACCTTGGATGGGATTGTTGAGGCGACTGGCGCGGTATTCGAAGCCAAATTCATGTTGCCCTGGTCGTTTTCGGAGGCGGCGGCGGCGGCGAAGCACATGGCCCAACTCCAACACAACATGTTGGTGGCGAACACAAAGAAATCGATTCTTTCTATCATCAATGGTGGCGGCAAATGGATCGAACTCTCGATCGAAGCCGATCCGATTTACCAAACTGTCTTAATAGCCGCTGAGAAGGCCTTTTGGCGCGCAGTCAAAAGCGGGGAGCCGCCCGCGTTATTTGATTGCGAACCACCGAAGCCGCGTATCGAGGCCATTCGCGTTGTCGATATGAATGCTTCAAACTCATGGGCGGAGTTTGCCTCCCTCTACCTCGAAACTCGAGCAGCCCACCTCGATCATGAGCGAGCCAAGAGTGAGCTCAAGATGTTGATGCCGGAGGATGCCAAGGAAGCCATGGGCCATGGTATTCGAGCGAAGCGGTCCAAATCAGGCGCGGTTAGTTTCGATCTGATGGAAATGGAGAGCGATCATGCATCGCTGTAGCGAAAGTGTAGCTGCCATCGCAACCGCATTAGCCAAGGCTCAGACCGAGTTGTCGAATCCCGAAAAATCTATGATCGGAACGATCAATCACATTAACCGAGATGAAAATCCCCAAACATTTCGCTATGCACCGCTTGCTAGCGGCCTTGAAATCGTACGCAAGACGTTGGGTGGACAGCAGATTGCAGTTGCGCAGACAACAGATATTGATCGCGCAAATGGATTGATCAACCTCACCACAATTTTGATGCACACATCGGGTGAGTGGATTGCTTCTGATTGGCCGGTCTGTGCGCTATCTGAAGCATCCGCACCACGAAGAATGGGAGCCGCCCTCACTTACGCGCGCCGTTATGCGCTTTTCACCCTAGTGGGCATCGCCGGAGAGGACGATCTCGACGCTCCGGATTCCCAACCTGATATCAGTGGGGGGTCGACCAAACGCGAGGACAGCATTTCGCATCAGGCCTCTCGGTCAATCTCCGCCCAGACGGAGACCATGTCTGCGGGTTCGGCAAAGTCGCCAAAACCGCTCGTATCGATATCCGCGATACAGTCTGATATCGAGGCGTGTACAAACGTCGAGAATCTTACTTCGATCGCAAGCAAAATTCTGCAAGCGAAAAACCATCTTTCTGCGGACGAATCGAAATCAATCGAAGATTTATTCGCCAGAAGAATGACGGAGCTGGCTGAAAAAGAGGCGCCAGAATTCTTGGCTGACTCGCTCAACGAGTCAAAGTTGCATAGCAAGGGCCCAAAGAACACTGAGCAACAAACTACAAGAATAAAACGAGTCGCAAAGAATAGAAGACCAACTGAGGACGATCCATCCGCTGCTTCAAACAGTATCGCACTGAAAATTGACAAAAGCGAGTTAGCGCTTGGCGAGCCACGACGTCTTCGAGACAAAAACCACCTGCGCTTTGTCGCATCTAAACCTTGCTTGATATGCGAGCGAACACCGACCGACGCGCATCACTTGCGGTTTGCGCAACCTCGCGCGATGGGAAAGAAAACTAGCGATGAGTTCACGGTGCCACTCTGCCGCGCACATCACAGAGAAAATCACCAGGTAGGTAGAGAAGAGCTATGGTGGAAGGCGCAAAAGATAGACCCGCTAGAAACCGCTGCTCTGTTGTGGCGTACCTCGCGCGGGGGAGACCTCAAGTTGGGTTGATGGTGCCGCAAATGTTCGACTCGGGCTCTTATCGATCGTCAACTTCGGTTTTGGATTGAGCTACTGAGTTGAGCTTGGTGAGCCTTACAGATTGCTATTTAGGAAATCTGTCGTCCATTCTTTATGAGTTAATTTCCTTCTACTTCATACGCACTCGTTCTACTGCGCGAATGTCTTTAAACGACAAAAGCGCGGCGCAGTACGTTCGCATGTCTACCGACCTGCAAAAATACTCCATTGAAAATCAGGCGGCGGCAATTGCGCTTTACGCAGCGCAAAACGGAATTGAGATTGTTCGGAGCTACGAAGACGTCGGAA